>R23__coassemble_105_pt1 | contig 62586 bp, 58 predicted proteins | sample R23__metabat2_high_PE_022 | metagenome-assembled genome bin R23
TAAGCCCAACCGTCACCACCGAAGATCCACTGGCTGCGTTTTGCCAGGAAATCCTTGTTGGCCAACAGTTCAGACTCAAGCTCGCAACCGTGGCAAGGACAGATGGGGCTGCCGGCCTTCTTGGCCTTTTGGGCTTCCTCTAACTTCTGGGCGGCCACTTCAGCACCGTAGATCTTCTTGCCTTCGGATTTCCAGAAATCGATGCAATTGTCAATCGGCAGGATGGCCTTCTCCAAAGCAGCCACAAACTCGTCGGTGGCAACGCTGTTGGCGATGGTGTCGTCGTAGGTGTCGAGCCATTTTTGGGTAGCCTCGCGCATCCAGTCGAAAGCGGTCACGCCGACCAGTTCCTCAGCTTTCTTGCGCAAGTCGCTGCGCAGTTTGCGGTAACCGGTAGCCATACCGAGACCGAACTCTGCGTTGTCCTCGAACAAGCTGTTGGCCCAAGCCACACCTCTGCCGCTTCTGCAGTTCTTGCAGTACGGAGTAGCAGGAGCTGAACCACCGTAGATGGAAGAACAACCCGTAGCGTTGGCCACGATCATTCTCTCACCGAAGAGTTGCGTGATGGTCTTGATATACGGAGTCTCACCGCAACCGGCACAAGCACCGCTGAACTCGAACAGAGGTTGTGCGAACTGGCTGTTCTTGATGGTAGCAAATTTGTCGATGAGGTTGTCCTTGTAGGTAACCTTCTTCTGACCATACTCCCAGTTCTTGGCTTCGCCGAGCTGGCTCTCGAACGGTTTCATCGTCAGAGCTTTCTCCTTGGCGGGACAAACGTCAGCGCAGTTGCCGCAACCGGTGCAGTCCATCACGGAAACCTGCATACGGAAGTGCATACCGGCGAGTTCCTTCGGAGCCTTGATGTCGATAGCAGTCATGGCCTTCGGAGCTTTCTTCATCTCGGCGTCGGTCATCACCACGGGACGGATGGCAGCGTGAGGACAAACCACGGAACATTGGTTACATTGGATACACTTGGTGGGATCCCATTCCGGAACCACGGTAGCGACACCGCGTTTCTCGTAAGCGGTGGTACCAGCCGGGAATGTACCATCAACGATGTCCTTGAAGGCGCTGACAGGCAGGTCGTTACCGCACTGTGCCACCATCGGGCGCATCACCTTGTTGATGAATTCGGGATCGTTGGGGTTGCTCTCGAACACGAAGTCTGTGGTGCACTCCAGCTTAGCCCATTCAGCAGGAATGTCAACCTTGGTGATTTCACCGCCGCGGTCAACAGCTGCATAGTTCATGTTCACGATGTCCTCACCCTTCTTGCCGTAAGACTTGACGATGAATTTCTTCATCTGCTCCACAGCGAGGTCGTAAGGAATGACGCCGGAAATCTTGAAGAAGGCGCTTTGCAGGATGGTGTTGGTACGGTTGCCCAAACCGATCTCAGCTGCGATCTTCGTAGCATCGATGATGTACATGTTGATATTGTTGAGAGCCAAGTATTTCTTCACGAAATCAGGAAGATGTTTCTTGGTTTCAGCCACGCTCCACGGAGAGTTGTAGAGGAATGTACCGTTCTTCTTCAGACCGCGCAGACAGTCATATTTCTTCAGGTAAGAAGGAACATGGACGGCCACGAAATCGGGCGTACCCACGAGGTAAGGAGCCAGGATGGGTTGATCACCGAAACGGAGGTGGGAGCAGGTGTAACCACCGGACTTCTTGGAGTCATAGTCGAAGTAAGCCTGGCTGTATTTGTTGGTGTTGTCACCAATAATCTTGATGGAGTTCTTGTTGGCACCCACGGTACCGTCAGCGCCGAGACCGTAGAACTTGGCTTCGAATGTACCCTTTGGAAGGATAGAGATTTCCTTGCCGACTTTGAGTGAACGGTGTGTTACGTCGTCGTTGATACCGACGGTGAACTGGTTCATCGGTTTGTCTGAAGCGAGGTTCTTGTAAACGGCCAAAATCTGAGCCGGCGTGGTGTCCTTTGAAGACAGACCATAGCGGCCACCGATAATCAAAGGTTTGTTGGCAGCTGGGATGTCCTTGCAGTTGGCGAAGGCTTCGACAACATCCAGATACAGCGGGTCGCCATTGGCGCCGGGCTCCTTTGTACGGTCGAGGACGCAGATGCGCTTGACGGTCTCAGGCAGCACTTGGCCGAGGTACTTCACGCTGAACGGACGATAGAGGTGCACGCTGACGAGACCGAGTTTCTTGCCGGCCTTGTTCTCCTTGTCGATGACAGTCTTGATGACATCGGTGATGGAGCCCATAGCGACGATAACGTCGGTGGCATCGGCAGCGCCGTAGAAAGTGAAGGGAGCGTACTCACGACCCGTGATCTTGCTCATCTTCTTCATGTATTTGGCCACGATGTCGGGAAGAGCATCGTAGTATTTGTTTTGCAACTCTCTGGTCTGGAAGTAGATATCGGGGTTCTGGGCGGTGCCGCGGGTCACGGGGTGTTCCGGATTCAGGGCGCGCTCACGATACTCCTTGAGGGCTTTCCAGTTGAGGAGTTTCTCGACCTTGGACTGGTCGGTGGCTTCCACTTTCTGGATTTCGTGGGAAGTACGGAAACCGTCGAAGAAGTGCAAGAACGGGACACGACCTTCGATAGCGGCCAAGTGGGCCACAGGAGCGAGGTCCATGATCTCTTGCACGGAGCCGGTAGCCAGCATGGCGAAACCGGTCTGGCGGGCGCTCATCACGTCGGCGTGGTCACCGAAGATGGACAAAGCCTGGGCGGCGAGGGCACGTGCGGAGACGTGGAAAACGCCGGGAAGAAGCTCACCAGCAATCTTATACATGTTGGGGATCATCAGCAAGAGACCTTGTGATGCGGTGTAGGTGGTGGTCAGGGCACCAGCCTGGAGAGAACCGTGCACGGCACCGGCGGCACCGGCCTCGGATTGCATCTCGACCACTTTCACGGTCTCACCGAAAATGTTCTTTCTGCCGCCTGCGCTCCACTCATCAATGTATTCAGCCATCGGGGAAGAGGGGGTGATAGGATAGATAGCGGCAACTTCGCTAAACATGTAGGCCACGTGCGCAGCCGCGCAGTTACCGTCGCATGTCATAAATTTTTTTTCTGCCATAAAATTATAATTAAGTTGTTGTGAATTAGATATATAAAAATGATTTGTATGCTGTAACGATATCTTTCCCAGTGTTTTTCAAAAAGCGTGCAAAGTTACAAAAAATGTGGAAGAAAAGAATTATTAAAAGATATGAATAAAAGTGTATTTTTGTAGCATCATTCCTGTCTTTCTATTTGATTGATTTTTAATATGTTCCAACCTGATATAGATAATGAGATGGCCGCTTTGGTGGACAAGATCGCCGGACCGCATTTGTGGGATGACCAACCGGTTTTCTGCTTCACTTCGGATATAGACTGGGCTTCGGAGGATGTCATTGAGGATTATTTCCGCAAACTGCCGTTAGACCTGCTCAAACTCACTACTTTTGTTACCCACGATTCTCAAATCATCCGCGAGAATTTCGAGAAAGGCCGTATTTCACGCGGTATTCACCCCAATTTTCTCCCCGGCTCCTCGCACGGCAACTCCTTCCGTGAAGTGATTGAAACTTGCGTGTCGTTCGCTCCGGAGGCCACCTGCACGCGTTCGCACCGCGCCTTTGATGTGACGGATACTGCTCACATGCTCAAGAACGAATTCCATTTCAAGTGCTGCTCCAATACAATCACGACACTGACGCAAAGAATCACCCCTTACTGGCTGGAATCCAAACTGTTGCAAATACCCGTCTTCTTTGAAGAGGGCAGTTTCCTATATAACCAACTCGGTTTGTCCATCCAACCCTATCTAAAACATTTTACCTCTCCAGGCTTGAAAGTTATCAGTTTCCATCCCGTCAATATGGCTTTCAACACCCCTTACATCGCCTGGATGCGGCAAATCAAGGATTCTCTTTCGCGAGAGGAGTTCAACAACATCAGCAGCGAGATGATCGAACAGAAAAAAAACAGAGAAAAAGGCGCCTTTGATTTGGTGATGGAAATTATCAACTTGGCACAGAAAATCCAAGCACCCATTTTGTCCTTGGATGAAATATATCAAAAAACTATTGAATAATAAACAGATTATGAGAATATTAGAAAGCGAACGCATTATTTTGAAACCCGTAGAGCCGGAAGATCTTCCCTATTTGATGGAACAACGCTGGGACGCCGATCTTACCGATTATATCATCCATAATCCCATCTCTTCCTACAACCAGCAGCAGTGGTACGAGAAAATCTGCCGCAATGGGGATGTGGCATTGTCTATTTTCTACAAGGAAAAACCGAATGAGAAACCGGTACTGTTGGGTGCGGTGGGACTCTATGATTTCAATATGCGTCATCAGCGGGCTACGTGGAAAACATTGCGCATCCCCAAGCAATACCAGGGGCTCGGACTGGCTTTCGAAGCATCCGTCATGCTCATTGACTATGGTTTTAATACATTGAACCTCAATAAAATAACCAATGATGTATTTCCCGACAACGAGAGTATCATTGCATTGTTGAAGAAGATGGGATTCAAAGAAGAAGGACGCCTTAAACAGCATTATTTCCACCAGGGAAAATTCAAAGATGTGGTGATTTACAGTCTCCTTCGCGAGGAATATTACGCTTGGAAAGCTGCACAGCAGAAATAAGTTACTGTTTTAACATTTTGTAATACAGTGTGTTGCTTTTGTTCTCGGTCAGCATTTCCGAGATGAGGCGCAGCATCTGCTCTTCGGTCACGTCAAAATAGTGTTGGCGTTCATCAAGGAAATATTCCACATTGGAAATGGTTTCGCCAACAGCCATGTTGGTGGCCCGGTCATCAATCTTGATTTCGTTGTTCAACAGCACTGCTTCGGCGCGATTCTGCACTTTTAGCAAATCGTGCGTAAAGTTTTTATCAGGCATGAAACCATATAGATACGAACACAAGGCGGCATCCGCGTCTTCGATGGAGACACCTTCTACAGGTCTTCCGCTGATGAGAAACAGGCCTTCATCGGTAGTGCCCATGATAGAAGCGGAAATATCGGTGAAGAGTTTCTTCTCCGTAACAAAATGCTGATACAGATACGAGGACTGCCCTGTTCCGAACATGTCGGAGAGCAGGTCGCAGGCATAATAGTCGGGATGCATACGGTCGCACATGTGCCAGCCCTTCATCAGCACGTCGGAGGGCACGGGCCGCTCCACTATCTGGATGCGTGCCGCCGTCTGTGGCAACTCTCGCGGGTACTCTTTGCAAACCGGAGTACCTGCTGGAATATCGCCGAACCACTTCTCTACCAATTCGATAACCTTATCGTAATGCACATTGCCAGCTACCACGAGCACGGCGTTGTTCGGACGGTAGAAGCGATAATAGAAATCCTTTATCATCGCCATATTGACCTCAGCAATATGCTCGGTTTTTTTGCCGATGGGCAGCCATTGGTACGGGTGTCGCTCGTATGCCATCTGGTTGAACAGCATCATCAAATCCCCATACGGGCGGTTAAGGTAATTCTCTTTGAACTCTTCAATCACCACCTGCTTCTGGATATCCAGTGATTCTTGCCGGAAGGCCAGCTCCAGCATCCGGTCCGACTCTATCCACAGGGCCGTTTCCAGATTGTTGGCGGGCAACACCTCGTAGTAATGGGTGATGTCCTGCGAGGTGTAGGCGTTGTTGATAGCCCCCACTTTTTGCAAAACTTTGTCAAAATCGGGCACATTCCTGGAGCCGGTGAACATGAAATGTTCCATGAGATGTGCGAAGCCAGTATGGTCGGGGTGTTCATCGCGGGAGCCCACATTATACACGATGTTGCAGGCTGCCAAGGGCGTGGTGTGGTCTTCGTGCACTACCACACGCAAGCCGTTTGAAAGAGTTTTTTTCCGTATATTTAGCATGACGCGCAAAAATAAAAAAAAAGTTTTTTGTATTTTTGCACTCAATTTTTTGGATATGAAATACAACAGAATCCTTCTCAAACTCAGCGGCGAATCTCTGATGGGCGACGACCATTACGGCATCAACTACCGGAATGTGCATCATTATGCCACGGAGATACAGTCCGTCGTGGCGCAGGGTGTGCAAGTGGGTGTGGTCATCGGCGGCGGCAACATCTTCCGCGGCGTGCAGGGCTCGTCCAAGGGCTTCGACCGCCGGCAGGGCGACCAGATGGGCATGCTGGCCACCATCATCAATGCCATGGCCATGCAGGCTGTGCTGGAAGAGCTGGGTGTATCTTCCAAAGTGCTCACCGCCTTCGCCATCGAGGGTGTGAGCGAGAAGATTTCCTGGCGCAAAGCGGTGGAGACACTCGAAAGCGGCCAGGTCGTGATCTTCGGCGGCGGCACCGGTAACCCCTTCTTCACTACTGACTCTGGCGCGGCACTCCGCGCTGTGGAAATCAAGGCCGACCTCCTGCTCAAGGGCACCCGCGTGGACGGCGTTTATACCGCCGACCCCGAGAAGGACCCCACCGCCACCAAATACACCAACCTCACCTTTGATGAAGCTTATCAGAAAAACCTCAAAATCATGGATATGACGGCATTCACCCTCTGCAAAGAGAACCACATGCCCATCTACGTCTATGACGCAAATAAACCCGGAAATCTTTTGAAAGTGCTCCATGGCGAACCCATCGGCACTCTGTTACAATAATAATTTAATGTAGAGCCACCACATTGTGACGACTCCACGTCCCGAAAAATAATAATCATGTCTGAAGAAGAAAAAATCATCTCTGAAACCATCTCACCTGAAGAAGAAGCACGCATGATCAACGTGTCCAAATCACGAGTCTACTTCAAAGTGCATCTCGTCATTTTCCTGGTAATCAACTTGATTGTTTGGGTGTTGTGGTTTTTATTTTTAAACGGAGTTGTGAAGGAATACCTATATTATGACTTTCTCAAGGCCTTCCTGTGCATCACGCTGGTGTGGCTCCTTTTAGTCATCCTGCATTACCTCATTGCATACAGATGGAACAAGACCTTTATCGAGAAAGAACTCTCCAGACTCAAAAAACAGCGCGCCAAACAACTGGCGGAAATCGAGAAAATCAAAGCCAAAATCGCCGAAACAAAACAGCAACAAACCGCTGAATAAACCTTTTAACTTTAAAACTTTACAAACCTTATAAACTTTATCCCCCCTTATGGATACACAAACCTGCTTGAAAAATGCCAAAGACAGCATGAACTCTACGGTTGCTTTCTTTGACAAGGATTTACAGAAAATACGCGCCGGCAAGGCCTCCCCGCAAATGCTGGAGGGACTGAAGGTGGACTACTATGGCAACCCCACACCCGTGGAGCAGGTGGCCAACATCAACACGCCCGATGCACACCAAATTGTGATTCAACCGTGGGAGCGCAACATGCTGCCCGTGATTGAGAAAGCCATCTTGGCTGCCAACATCGGCCTTACCCCGCAAAACAACGGCGAATTCATCCGTCTGGTGGTGCCCACCCCCACAGAGGAACGTCGCAAAGAACTGGTGAAGAAAGCCAAACAAGAGGCTGAACAGACCAAAGTCTCCATCCGCAACATCCGCCGCAATGCCAACGATGAAGCCAAGAAGCTGAAAGACGACGGCACTCCGGAAGATGAAATCAAGAAGCTGGAAACGGACATTCAAAAAGCTACCGACGAAGCCATCGCCAAAGTCGATAAAATCATGGATGCCAAGGAGAAAGAAATTATGACAGTGTAATCTTTTATCAACTTATAAACTTAAAAATTATGAATATTCCTGAAAATTTGAAGTATTCCAACGACCATGAGTGGTTGAGAATGGAAGGTGAATTCGCCTACGTAGGCATTACTGCATTTGCCGCCAACGAGCTTGGTGACATCGTGTTCCTCGACATCACCACCGAAGGTGAGACGCTGGAGCAAAATGAAGTATTCGGCACCATCGAGGCTGTGAAGACCGTTTCCGATCTTATGCTTCCCGTGGGTGGCGAAGTGGTGGAATTCAACACCAAACTCGAGGGCAATCCTGCACTCGTGAACAGCGATCCTTACGGTGAGGGCTGGATCGTGAAGATCAAGGTCACCAATCCTGCCGAAGCCGACACCCTGCTGGATGCCGCCGCATATCAGGCACTCATCGGCTAACGAGCAAGCTCGTGACAAACTAAAAGGAGACATCGCAAGATGTCTCCTTTTTTGTTATAGTTCAGCACCATTCCGCCGCAAGCGGCGGAATCTCCAAAACAAAGATGACTTACTTCGCCTCAATGTTCTTGCCACAGTCGTTCACAATCATCTTGTACCATTCCTCACGATATTTCGGCTGGTCTGGGAACGCGCTCTGCGGAATTTGAGTGTCAGACACCTTGAACTTTCCATTCTCCTCTTTCTTTACGTTTCCGTCATGATATTTCACCAACAGGTAGATGAAGAGGTTGTTCCACTCTTTGCAAACCATCTTGGCAGCAGTCAAAGAGTATTCATTGAGCATAGCGCGGGCTTTGTCAGGATTGCTGGCAAACTGGTCTTTCATTTTTTCGGACATCTTGTCAATGTCTTTCACAAATTTTCCTTCCCAATAGGTTTGCTTTTCGTTCACGTGCTTGATCATGTCGCAGTAGCGTGAGTAAACGAAGTTGCTGACTTTGGTGAAGGTCCAGAAGGCGGCTGTTTCAGAGTATTCTACCATAGAGCCATTGCCCTGGGCATACTCCTTGGGAATCTCATTGATACCGCAGAACATGGGCACATAGCAGGTGCTGGCTGCATCGTCCACGCCGAACCAAAAGATACCGCCCAACCAGTTGGGCAGCCAGTTGCGACATTGGGCGACGAAGGAGAAGCCGGTCTGCTGGGTGGCAGTTGCGCGCTCGTGGATGTAGCCTTTTCCGTTGTATTCCCACGTCATCGGACGCCAGCGGTACGGGCATTTGAACGGGCCTGCACCGAGATCGTTGGTCATGTCCATGGAAGTGCCCTCATAGTGATCGCGCATCATCTGCATCATGAACTGTGCGTCAATTTTGTTCTTATCTGCGGGTTTGATCCACAGAGGGAAACGATGGCTCAGATTGTCGCCACGGGCATAATCTTCGTATTTAGCTATTTCTACGGGGTTGCAGTGATTGAAGAATGCCCACACACGTGCATCGCAAAAGCGGGCACCGTCGAAAGTGATAGGGTTGTAGGCATCGCAGAAACTGAAAGCGGCATCAGGGGCAACTTTGGGATCACTGGGATAGAGCCCCTTCATGCGGGCAAATGAGATGACATCGTAGGAATAGACGGTCTCCACATCGGGCAAGAAGATTTTGTCAAGTTCCTTGCTGGTGATGGAAGTCTTGCCGTCGCGAAGCGGGAAAGTAGTGATACGAGACTGGTTGGCGTGGCCGCTGATGTAGCCATCCGGAATGCGGCGGGCCACCCACACGGCACCGTTGCTCCAGCCTTTCATCACCTTGCCCTTGGAATCCAGCATCTTCTCGCCTTTGCCGATGAGTTCCATGATCCAAGCTTCGTTGGGATCCACAATGGAGAAAGACTCACCTTCGCTGGCGTAGCCGTAGGTGTCCATCAGCTCAGCAATCACCTTGATGGCCTCGCGAGCGTTTTTGGCACGCTGCAATGCAATGTAAATCAAAGAGCCGTAGTCAATCATGCCCTGGCCTTGCTCCAACTCATGGATGCCGCCATAGGTAGTCTCGCCGATGGCCAGCTGCCATTCGTTCATGTTGCCGATGACGGAATAGGTGTGGCGCACTTGCGGAATCCGACCCAACAGCTTGCCTGTGTCCCATTCAATGACATCCATCATGGCTCCTTCGGGATAATCCTTGGCTGGACGATAGTAAAGCTCGCCATAAAGCTGATGCGAATCAGCGGCGTAGGTCAGGAAACAGGAACCGTCCTTGCTGGCCCCTTTCGTGACAATGAAATTGGTGCATGCCATGGCCGTGCCAAGCGACAGCAGACCGATGAGCAGTGTTAGCATAAATGATTTTTTCATAGACTTTGTATTTTAATAATGAATATTTTCAGAATCAGGTTGCAAAGGTACAAATAATATTGCGTGTTAACCGATGTAGAAATAAAAAATGTATCTTTGCCCCCGATTTTATGGTGAAAGATTTCTTTGGAAATCTTGAGAGGGAAGCAGGTGTGAATCCTGCACAGTACCCGCTGCTGTAAGTTCAAACAACCCCAAGGAGCCAATAAAAAGTCACTGTCGTTTCGATGGGAAGACTTCCGAGGGCGAACAAGTCAGAAAACCTGCCATCAGATCAAAAAACGTTGAAAGCTTCGGGAGATAGGCTTCTGCGAACAAGTGGATTTTTTCCATGATTGTTTTTAAGTTGTTGTCCCGGAGCCGTAAGCGACGGGCTTTTTTGTTTTACGACATATATCAACAATAATAACAACAAATAAATAATGCTTATGAAAAAACTTTTATTATTTGCCGCAATTCTTTGCACATTTATGAGCTTTGCTCAAGCTCAAGACGCCACTATCAACTCTAACCGAGTGAAATACTGGGTTGGTACAGGCAACAATGAGGCTATCATGATTATCAACTGGTGCGAACCCACCGAAACCGCTCTGGCTTGGGGTTTCAAATTCAGCGAAGACTCCATGCTGGTTTCCGACATGCTGGCCGCCATCTCCGCCGCGGATTCTCGCTTCAGCTTCAGCATTACCTCTTCGGGCTTTTTGACCGCTTTGGACTATACCGACGGAACCGAGACCTACCAGATTGCCGATGGTGATTATGTGATGTATAATGTAAACGGAGGTTTCGCAGATTATGCCAATTTACAATATTTTCATTCCGGCGATTATATCAAGCTCGGCGGACTGGATTGCGCTGATCTGGATGAAAACTGGGTGGCTACTTGGACCACATCTATCGAACCTGTTGAGATTCCTGGCGTTCCTGTAGCAGATGTCACCATCAGTGCTTCTGAAATCCAATATTGGGTGGGCACAGGTAGCAACGAGGTCCGCTTTATCGTGGATTGGAACAGTGCCTCTACTGCAACAGCATGGGGATACCGTTTTGACGGTGAATCTGTACTGGTTTCCACTATGTTGGACGACATTGCCACCGCAGATCCGCGCTTCAGCTATGAAGGTACCACAAGCTGGCTGAGTGATTTGAAATATTTCAATGGTACCGATACGCTTACGATTTCCCCGGATTATGTGACGTACAACGTCAATGGCAGCTTTGCAGATGCCGCAGACGCACAGGCAGTTCATGCTGGCGATTATGTTAAGTTTGGCGGTTGGCTCAGTGCCCAGAAAGGTGAATGCAGATGGATTGAAGATCCCGCTTTTGGCGACTATTGGGATTATGCATACGTTTGGACGAATCCCGTTGTCCCGGTCCCCAATCCTACTTCTGTAGCAAACTATGACAACCAGAAATTGAATGTTTACCCGAATCCTTGCACCGAGAGCATCCGTATCCAAACCAATGTCAACGACGATGTAGTTCTGTACAACCTGCAAGGTGCTGCGGTTATGAGCACGGTGGCCATGGATGAGGTTACCACGTTGGACGTGAACGACCTGCCTTCCGGCATCTATTTCGTCAAGAGTGGCAACAAAACCGCCAAGATTGTAAAGAGATAATCCCCCCTATTTTTTACCACTCATTATTTGAAGACCCCGCTCCTGAGCAAACCAGGGCGGGGTTTGTTTATCTTTTCACTGCCGAATTACATACAACCCTTGTTAAACCAGTGAATATCGCAGAGAACAAGAGGGTGAACCTTTTTTCCATTCCGGAAACAGTTTTTCCCTGAAAAAAATTATTTTTGCATTTTTTTCAAAATATGGGAACCAGATACATCTTCATCACCGGCGGTGTGGCCTCCTCATTGGGCAAGGGCATCATCTCCGCCTCCCTCGGAAAGTTGCTCCAGGCAAGAGGCTACAAAATCACAATCCAGAAATTCGACCCGTATATCAACATCGATCCGGGCACCCTCAATCCCTACGAGCACGGCGAGTGTTACGTGACAGCCGACGGCCAGGAGACGGACCTTGACCTCGGCCACTATGAGCGTTTCACTGGCATTGAGACTACCCGCGACAACAGCGTGACCACAGGGCGCATCTACCAGAGTGTCATCGAGCGCGAGCGGCGCGGCGACTACCTCGGCAAAACCATCCAGGTTGTGCCGCATATCACCGATGAAATCAAACGCCGTATTCAGCTCAACGCCACCAAGGAGGCCTTCGACTTCGTCATCACGGAGATCGGCGGCACCATCGGTGACATTGAAAGCCAGCCGTTTTTGGAAGCTATCCGTCAACTACGCTGGGAACTGGGGCCGACACAATCGCTGAATGTACACCTCACTTACGTGCCCTACCTGGCTGCTGCGGGCGAGCTGAAAACCAAGCCTACCCAAACGAGCGTGAAGCAACTGCAAGGCCAAGGTATCCAGCCCGAAGTGCTCGTGCTGCGCACCGAGCATACGCTCAACGACGACCTCCGGCGCAAGGTGGCACACTTCTGCAACGTGGATGTGGATGCCGTGATTCAGAGCCAGGATCTGCCCAGCATCTACGAGGTCCCCATCAACATGCAGCGCCAGGGTCTGGATGCCATCTGCTTGAAAAAGATGGGGCTGGATCCGGAAATCACACAGGCAGTGCAGCAGACGGGTATGGCTCCGTGGCACCAGTTTTTGGAAAAAAGGGAAAAGGCAACCGAAATTGTAAATATCGGATTGGTGGGTAAATACGACTTGCAAGATGCCTATAAGAGCATTCTCGAAAGTCTCGCGCACGCCGGCACCTACAACAACCGCAAGGTGAAAACCACCTTCATCAACAGCGAGTTCATCACTCGTGAAAATGTGGCGGAAATGCTGGCGGGCATGGCGGGCATCGTCATCTGTCCGGGCTTTGGCCAACGCGGCATTGAGGGCAAAATCCTCGCTGCCGAATATACCCGCATGCACAACATCCCTACGTTCGGCATCTGCCTCGGCATGCAGATGATGGTCATCGAGTTTGCGCGCAACGTATTGGGCTACGCTGATGCCAACAGCAGCGAGATGGACACGCGCACCCCGCATAACGTCATCGACATGATGGAGGAGCAGAAGAATATCACGCAGATGGGCGGTACAATGCGATTGGGAGCTTACGACTGCGAGCTGGTAATCGGCAGTCGCACATGGGAGGCTTATGGCAAAATGACAAGCATCCGCGAACGCCATCGCCATCGCTATGAATTCAACAACCGCTATCAGAAGGAATTTGAGCAGAACGGCATGCAATGCGTGGGTGTTAACCCTGCTGCCAACTTGGTAGAGATTGTGGAGATCCCGTCGTTACGATGGTATATCGGCACACAGTTCCATCCCGAGTACTCATCCACCGTACTGCATCCGCACCCGTTGTTTATTGATTTTGTAAAAGCCTGTATTCGATAGTACGGGTTCAAATTGAAATTCAACCATAAAAAAACTCTCCCCGAATACGAGGAGAGTTTTTTGTTTGAGTAAGAGCAATATCGATTACTCTTCGGTTTCTGCAACCACGTGAAGCTTGAGGCTCACCTTGTTGAAATCCTTGTGCAGGTTGACAAGTGCGGTGTAATCGCCAAGTTCCTTGATGTGGTCTTCGTGCATGACAATCTTGCGACGGTCGATGTCGATGTCGTGTTGCTCTTTCAGAGCGTTAGCCACGGCGATAGAGGTGACGGAACCGAAGATGGTGCCTTTCTCGGAAGCCTTGGTCGGGATGGTAACTTCGAGACCTTCGATCTTACCAGCCATGAATTCAGCTTCTTTTCTGATTTTTTCAGCCTTGAAAGCGCGTTGTTTCAGCGTTTCTGCCAGCATTTTCTTCTTTGCAGGTGTTGCAAGTTCTGCCAATCCCTGAGGGATGAGGTAGTTGCGGGCGTAACCGTCTTTAACCTTTACGAGGTCATCGGCATAGCCTAAATTCTGTACGTCTTGTTTCAAAATAATTTCCATGTCAATTCCTCCTATTAGTTAGATTTTAAATTATCGGTTACGAACGGAAGCAGGGCCAGATGACGGGCTCTTTTGACAGCCTGGGCCACTTTCTTCTGATATTTCAAAGAAGTACCGGTGAGACGGCGGGGCAGAATTTTACCCTGCTCGTTCACGAATTTCTTCAGAAACTCACCATCTTTGTAATCGATGTATTTGATACCGCTCTTTTTGAAACGGCAGTATTTTTTCTTCTTGATGTCAACTGCTACGGGAGCAATGTATTTGATGTCGGATTGTTGTGCCATAATTATTCTGCTTGTTCGGTTTGATTAGACTCATTGTTAACTTCCTGAGGTTGCTCAACGACGGGAGCCTCTTCCTTCACTTCAACCTTCTCAGCGGCTTTTCCCTTGCGGTTGGCACGTCTCTTCTCGGCGTATGCGATGGCGTATTTGTCCATGCTCACGGTGAGGAAGCGCATGATGCGCTCGTCACGACGGTATTGCAGTTCCAAAGCTTCCACTACTTCACCTTCTGCTTTGAATTCAATTAAATGATAGAAGCCGGAAGACTTCTTTTGGATGGGATACTCCAGTTTGCGGAGGCCCCAGTTCTCTTGATGCACGATCTCAGCGCCTTTGTCGGTGAGGATCTTCTCGAATTTTTGAACCGTTTCCTTCATCTGTTCTTCAGACAAAACGGGCGTCATAATGAAAACGGTTTCGTACTGATTTGCCATAATTTTTTAATTGTTTGTTTGTTAAAAAAGTGTGTTTTTAAATTGGGCGGCAAAAGTACACTTTTTTTCTTTTGCTCGGACATAGGTCAACTTATTTTCTTTCAACATTTCACGCTGCCATCTTCCTGTGATTGAATTTCGCGGCGGCGGGCACAGTTTTTCAGCGCACGCGACACCCGCGCCGCGAACAATATCCAACGCGACACTTCCCCTACCAAGCTCGGCAGACCTACGGCCTGCCTCTTAAATCTAATTTTTTGCGAAAACCAAAAATACAATTAACAAATTGTTGTAAAATTTACACATCTGAATTTTACTAACATCTTCATTTTCAACAATAAAATTATTTGAAAAAAACGGCCGATAAAACAATTATCATTCTTATCTTTGCAACCACAAACTATACCCCAAACCCTAAATCTCTAACCCCTCAACTCTAAACTCTCAACTTTTAATTCAAAACTATGAAAAATCAAAATCCCATTGAAGAGGCCAGAAGATATGTGGCCAACGCCCAAGAGGTCATCCAAAAAGCTAACTATGATTCCGATCTGAAGTTTTACACGGATGGAAAATATGTCAAAATGGCGGGAAACACGCTGTGGAACGGCTGCCTTATTGCGTTAGATGCCGTGCTTGCTGTGCGCAACGGCAAAGGTCGTCCCTCCATTGAAAAATATAAGGAAGCCGCTGGCAAACGCGACCGAAAACTACTGGCAGCCATTGTGGCTGGCTACAACACCATGCACCTGTCTATGGGTTACGACGGCAATGTGGATAGAAAAGTTTGTAATGCGGGTTTTGATAACGCCAACGCTATAATTGACCACTGTGCCAAGCTATATCCGGCACCCGTTTGCGCGTGACGTTTCCATGGTCACGACTTACTCGAACTGCACCGCGTTCACGGGGGTGATTTTCTTGCTCACCACCCAGGCGGGAATCAGCAATACCGCCATGCAAACCGCAAAAACGCCGGCATTCAGCAGCAAAACATGCACCCAATTAAAGTGAATGGGCACAAACTCCACGTAGTAGGTGTCGGGGTTCAGTTTGACGAGATGGAATTTCTGCTGCAAGAAGCCTAACAGCAAGGCTATGGCATCACCCATCAACATGCCTTTCAGCAGAATGTCGCCAGCCACCAGCACAAACGTGCCGACTACCTGTCGCGTGCGCATGCCCATGGTCTTCAGGATGCCGATGGTCTGCGTCTGCTCCAGCACGATGATGAAGAAGATGGACATCATGGTCACCAGACAGACACAGGTGGTGATGATGAGCAACACGGCCACGTTCATGTCGAACAACGCAATCCACTCGAAGATTTCGGGGTATATCTGCTTGATGGTTTCCGCCTTCAAGTCATAATCAATACGGTGATGGATATAGTCGCCGATTTCGTCAATTTTGTCGTAGTCGCGGGTGAGCACCTCCACGCCGCTCACGAGGCTGTCGTTCCAGTCGTTGAGCTTTTGCACATGCCGCAGGTCCACCAGGGCGAACATGTTGTCGTATTCGGGCAGCCCTGTCTCGTAGATGCCGGAAATGGTGAAACTGCGCTGGCGCGGCGGGTCCTGTACGAAATAGGTGCGTACCTTGTCGCCCATCTTCAGCTGCAACTTGTCGGACATGCGCTTGGAGATGATGATACTATTGGATGGTGCGGTGTCAGCCGTGCTGAATCCATCTCCTTGAATGATATTCTTTTTGAAAAAATCCCAAGAAAAAGTCTCATCCACGCCCTTCAGCACGACACCCTCCACTTGGTCGTCGGTTTTGATCACGCCCACTTTAGTGGCATAATTCTGCACTTGCAGCACGTCTGGGTGTTGGCTGAGGTTCAGAATGCACTCGCTCTCCTTGTTGATGGGCACCTGCTCGTATGAGTAGTTCTGGTCGTAGTGCGTGATGCGGATGTGCGAGCCCATCGCAATAACTTTGTTGCGGATCTCCTGCTTGTAGCCCGCCGTGACGCCTATGGCTATCATCATGATCACTATGCCCAACGAAACACCTCCGACCGACAGATAGACGATCGGACGGGAAAAACGATCTCCTTTGTCTTTCAGCACACGTCTGGACAGCAAGAAATTAAAGGAGAATCGTGACATGATAAGGCTGGATTATAAATCAACGGAAACGCCGATGCGGGCGAACATAGGCAGGAATCTGACGTAATAGTCGTTTTGGGTCTGAAAAGGGTAGATGATGTATTGCGCCTGTATTCTGACCGTTTCGCTGACATGGGTTTGAAAACCTACACCCAAAGCCAACGCGTGAATGTTTTTGCGGGAGGGCTTGGTGAGGATGAAATTGTCAAATTCATCTTTCTCGTATGTGGGGTAGTTCAGAAATTCATAGCCTATGTGCCCCATAATGTAGTTGGCAATGATGAACTCGGCAAATGCGGATGCTCCAGCAGCATGCGACACCTTGTTGGCAAATTGGTTGAAAGTCATCTCGTAGCGCGGACCCGCACCGAAGCGGAGCCAAGGGGTGGCGTAAAGACCTCCTTCCAGATCCAGTGCCAGCTGGGGTCCGAAATTGTTATTGACGTTGCCGCTTACAAAAAAGGTTACTTTTTGGTCGTTTTGCCCGCCTTTTTCAGCCTCACGGGCACCGCTGCGCAAGGACCGCGGCACATTGCTGTTCTGTGCCTCTGCGGAAAAGGCGAGAATGAAGGCCAACAAAAGGATTGCGATTTTTTTCATGATAATAAAAATTTGTTGAGACGCACGGCCGTGCGTCTCAACAATTAATTTAATTCTGATTAGAATTTATTTCCGGCGGCCTGGCAGGCAGTAATAGCCACGAGGCTCACGATGTCCTCCGCGGAACAACCGCGGGAGAGGTCGTTGATAGGAGCAGCCATACCCTGCATCACAGGACCCACGGCGTCGGCGCCAGCCATACGCTGTACGAGTTTGTAGGCGATGTTGCCCACTTCAAGAGACGGGAACACCAGCACGTTGGCCTTGCCAGCCACGGGGCTGCCCGGGGCTTTCTTGGCGGCCACGTCCGGAATGATGGCGGCGTCGGCCTGCAAATCACCGTCGATTACCAAGTTGGGATCCATCTCTTTGGCAATACGGGTAGCATTCACCACCTTATCCACGAGCTCGTGTTTAGCGGAACCCTTGGTGGAGAAGCTCAGCATGGCCACTCTCGGCTCGATGCCGGCGATGGTGCGGGCGGTTTGGGCCGTCACCACGGCAATTTGGGCCAGCTTGTTCTCGTCCGTGTTCGGGTCGGCGGCGCAGTCAGCGAACACCATGATGCCGTCATCGCCCCACTTCTTGTCGGGGAAGCACATGATGAACGCGCCGGAAACCACAGAGATACCAGGCAGAGTCTTCACAATCTGGAAGGCGGGACGCAACACATCGCCAGTGGCGTGCTGTGCACCGGTGACTTCACCGTCAGCGTCGCCGTTCTTGATGAGCAAAGTGGCGAGATAGAGAGGATCTTCCACCAGCTTGCGGGCTTCTTCAATGGTCATGCCTTTTTTCTTGCGGATTTCGCACAGCATTTCGGCATAATATTCTTTCTTGGGATTGTCCATCGGGTCGATGATCTCGGCTTTGCCGATGTTCTTCAAGCCCCATTCAGCGGCCTGCGCCTCGATTTTGGCTTTGTTACCCAATAAAACGATACCGGCATAGCCTTTGTCCAGGATGATGTCAGCAGCTTTCAGTGTTCTTTCTTCTTCGCCTTCAGCCAAAACGATTCTCTTGTTGGCTTCGATGGCATTTGCTTTGATTTTGTCAATTAAATTCATCGTATCTTATTATTAATTAGTTTATTGAAAAAATGTCATGCTATTGCGAATCTTTCATCGCTTCGTTGAAACAGTGTCGGCATAGCGGCTCGTAGGAGTCTTTCTCTCCGAGCAGCACTTGTCCGCCAGTGGCCACGATACGGTGCGAATATTGCGCCAAGTCGCCGCAATGCGTGCAGATGGCGTGCTGTTTGCTCACGTATTCCGCCACAGCCATCAGCTTGGGCATCGGACCGAAAGGATTGCCCAGGTAGTCCATGTCCAGGCCGCTGACAATCACGCGGATGCCGGCGTTGGCCAGCGTGTTGCAAACATCCACGATGCCGTCGTCGAAAAACTGGATTTCATCTATGGCCACCACTTCCACCGATTCCATGTTCACATAGAGCAGGATTTCGGAGGAGTTGTGCACGGGTGTGGAGATGCGCGAGTTCTCGTTGTGCGACACGACATCTGTCTCGTCATAGCGCGTGTCGATGGCCGGCTTGAACAGCTCAATTTCCTGTTGGGCGAACTCCGCGCGGCGTATTCTGCGTAGCAGTTCCTCCGTTTTTCCGGAGAACATGGAGCCGCATATTACCTCGATCCATCCTTTCTTGCTGTTTCTGTTCGCTTTATTTTCCAAAAACATTTTGGTATGCCGATTAAAGAATTTTGTATTTTTGGCCGTTTTTTTGAGCCGCAAAATTAACAATATTTGCGCACCTAAACACCATTAACTGTTCGTAAAATGCAAAATTCTTTTAAAAACATCAATGAAATAGTTGATAATCTTGTGGTTATCTGCGATGGGAATTGTCGTCTCCCCAAGATTGAGAAGGATATTCTGTTAGATAAAATCCGCCAGTTGTATCTGAAGGCGCTGTCCATTGAGGAAGTCGAAATTGAGCCGGTAAGGTTGGAAAATTACGACATTCATCCGGGCATTGAAGAGGATGTGGACCTTTTCTTCGACACGGACCACGAGAGTTACGGTGCGCCTGAAGTTGCGGAGGAATCACAACCCGAACCGGAACCGGTTCTTGCTCCGAAGCCCGAGCCTGTGGTAGTGGAGAAGCCTGCTCCGGAGCCGGTGTTGGAGCTGAAAATGGAAGAGGAACCTGTTCGTGTGCCGGTACAGGAACCTGCGCCGAAACCCCAGGCGCCTGTAGTGCAACCATCGCAGGCTGCTCCGAAGCCCGAGAAAGTGATCGAGCCGGAACCTTTGAACAGTGATGAGGACGATTTACTGCAGTTCATCCCGCAGAAAAGTGCCCCGAAACCGCAACCGACCCCTGAACCTAAAAAACCTGTGCAACCCGTTCAGCCTCAAAACAAGCCTTTGCAGACCAATGCACCGCGCTCACTCAATGACCTGTTCAACAAGCAGCAGGAGGACCGCTCTCTGGGGAGCCAGTTCCAACATGCCAAAGTCGGCGATTTGACGAAAGCTATCTCTATCAACGACAAGTTCACCTTCATCAAGGAATTGTTCAACAACAGAGGCGAAGAATTCAGTGCCGCTATCCAGCAACTCAACCAGTGCCCCAACATGGATGCGGCATTCGATTGTCTGGAAGGTTTGAAAAAACAGTATTATTGGGATTCCACCTCCACGGCTTATTTGTCTTTGTGTGATCTTCTCAGAAGAAAATATCTGTAAAAAGCATGAGTAGAGGTTTTGTAAAAGAAGGCGACCAGGAGGAAACCCCGATGGTGCCTCCAAGAGCGTATCTGCCTGCAGGTGTCGTGAACTATGTCACGCCCACCGGCATGGAACTGCTGATGCAGGAGCGTCAAGAAATTCTGGATGAGCGCGATGCTATTGACACGGGTGGCCAGGAGGCCGATGCGCGCGTATTGCGCAACTTCCTCAACGCCAAATTGGAACTCTTGGAAAACCGTATTAAAATTGCAAAGGTGATGGAGCCCAAAAAGCGTGATGAAATCGCTTTCGGCTCACGTGTCCGCGTGCGCATGAACGGCGAGGAGATGCAACTGCAAATCACCGGAGTGGACGAAGCCAATGCCGCGCAGGGCAAAATACCCTTCACCTCGCCCATGGCCAAAGGACTCTTCGGCCATCATGTCGGCGACGTGTTCGACATCTCCATCCCAACCGGGCTCAAAACGATTAAGATATTGAAGATAGAGTAACGGGGATTTTGATTCCCGTTACTCGTTTTTATAGACTGGCAGAGGTTGGTCAATCACCTCATGCCAAGGCAGACCATATCCACCGATTTCCTTCATGAACGGATCCGGGTCGAACTGTTCCACATTGAACACACCCTTGCCTTGCCATGTGCCGGTGAGAATCATCTTGGCGCAGAGCATGGCGGGCACGCCAGTGGTGTACGAAACGGCTTGCGCACCGATTTCCTTGAAACATTCGGCGTGGTCGCAGTTGTTATATACATAATAGGTACGCTCCTTGCCGTCTTTGATACCCTTGATTTGGCAGCCGATGGATGTCTGTCCGTGGTAGCCCTCGCCCAACGAAGAGGGCTCCGGCAGCACGGCTTTGAGGAATTGCAACGGCACAATGTCTATACCTTGATATTTGATAGGCTTGATGCTGGTCATGCCGATTTCCTGCAATACGTTCAGCACGGTGATGTATTTCTGTCCGAAGGTCATCCAGAAGCGGGCACGCTTGATGGTGGGATAGCTTCTCACCAATGATTCCAACTCTTCGTGATAGAGCAGGTAAGATTCGCGTTCGCCGATGTTGGGGTATTCCACAGCGCGATGAATGGACATGGGATCGATTTCCACCCATTGGCCATTCTCCCAGTACTTGCCGCGTTGGGTGATCTCACGGATGTTGATTTCGGGGTTGAAATTGGTGGCGAAAGCCTTGCCATGGTCGCCGGCGTTGCAATCCACGATGTCCAGATAATGGATTTCGTCGAAATAGTGTTTTGCAGCGTAAGCGGTATAGATGCTGGTCACGCCCGGGTCGAAGCCGCAGCCGAGGAGAGCCATGATGCCGGCCTCTTTGAAGCGGTCTTGGTAGGCCCACTGCCAGCTGTACTCGAACTTGGCTTTGTCGCGCGGCTCGTAGTTGGCGGTGTCCATGTAGTTGGTCTTGGTGGCCAGACAGGCGTCCATCAGCGGGAGGTCCTGGTAGGGCAGGGCCACGTTGATCAGCAAATCGGGCTTGTAGCTGTTGATAAGCTGGATGGTTTCCTCCACATTGTCGGCATCCACCTGCGCGGTCTGGATGCGGTTGCCTCCGATTTCAGCGGCTATCTTGTCGCATTTGGATTTGGTGCGGGAGGCGAGCATGATGTCGGTGAACACTTCCGGCACGGAAGCGCATTTGTGTGCCACCACGGCTCCCACGCCGCCGGCACCGATGATGAGAACTTTTGCCATAGTATTGCGTATTTTAGTTATTATCAAATTGAGGGTGCAAATATAAGAAAAAAGCGTATCTTTGCCGCCAGAAAACGTGGACAGATTTGTATTGCTTGCAACCACATGAAAAAATGCTAAAAAACAATCCTTTCGCACACGTTTTCCGACTTTTATTTATTCATTTAAAATGTTAGTTATGAGCTATCTATTCACATCTGAATCAGTATCTGAAGGACACCCGGATAAACTGTGTGATCAAATTTCAGACGCTTTGCTGGATTCATTTTTGGCCCAAGACCCCGAATCCAAAGTGGCTTGCGAAACCTTAACCACCACCGGATTGGTGGTTTGTGCAGGAGAAGTGAAAACCAACGCTTACGTCTCCATCGACGATGTGGCCCGCGAGGTCATCAAAGAGGTGGGCTATGACAAGAGCGATTATCAATTCGATTACAAATCTTGCGGCATTTTGTCTGCCATCCATAGCCAGTCGGCGGACATCAACCGCGGTGTGGAACGTGCCGATGCGGAGGAACAGGGCGCCGGCGACCAGGGCATGATGTTCGGGTACGCCTGCAACGAGATGGACAACTACATGCCGTTGCCTGTCGAGCTTGCCCATCGTTTGGTACAAGAATTGGCGGCCATCCGCAAGAAGAGCACTTTGATGCCCTATCTTCGTCCCGACTCCAAATCGCAAGTAACAGTGCAGTACTCCGATAACGGCACTCCTGAGCGCATCGACACCATCGTGCTTTCCACCCAACACGATGAATTTGCCGATGACGACACTATGTTGAAGAAAATAGAGCAAGACATTCGTGATATTCTCCTCCCAAGAGTGATCGCCGACTGTCCCGACAAGGTGAAAACGTTGTTCAAGGGCGATTATAAGTTGTTGGTCAACCCGACCGGCAAGTTCGTCATTGGCGGACCTAACGGGGACACGGGTTTGACGGGCCGTAAGATTATCGTCGATACCTACGGCGGGCGCGGAGCGCACGGTGGCGGTGCTTTTTCTGGCAAGGATCCCTCCAAAGTGGATCGCTCGGCAGCCTACGCCACGCGCCACATTGCCAAGAATATGGTGGCGGCCGGTTTGTGCGACCAAGTGCTCGTGCAGGTGGCCTACGCCATCGGCAAAGCCGACCCTGTGGGTCTGTATGTCAACACATACGGTACCGCTAAAGTTAATATGAGCGATGGTGAGATTGCGAAAAGAATCGGCACCATCTTCAACATGCGCCCTTACAACATCATCGAGCGTTTCCAACTCAAGAACCCCATCTACCAGCCCACCGCATCTTACGGTCATTTTGGCCGCGACTGGTACGAAAAAGAGGTTAACGGCAAAATGATAACCTTCTTTCCGTGGGAGAAACTGGATTATGTGGATGTGATTCGTGAAAAATTCCAATTGTCATAAAGATTATGCGAGCATACGTTTTCCCAGGTCAGGGAGCCCAGTTTTCAGGAATGGGCATGGATTTATATGAGCAGTATCCGATAGCAAAGGAACTGTTTGCGGAAGCTGACCGTTTGTTGGGCTTCAGTTTGTCAGATATCATGTTTCATGGTTCGGAAGAGGATTTGAAGCAGACGAAGGTCACCCAGCCGGCGGTTTTTCTCCATTCATATATTGCATACCGTTGTTTGTCGGATGGTGAGCCGGACATGGTGGCCGGTCATTCGTTGGGCGAGTTCACCGCACTGGCGGTGAACGGCAGTTTGTCGTTTGAGGATGCCCTGATGTTGGTTTCCAAGCGTGCGCAGGCCATGCAGAAGGCGTGTGAGCGGCAGGAGTCCGGCATGGCCGTAGTGCTGAAATTCGAAGATGCCATCACGGAGCGCGTATGCGCGGAGATTCAGGACGAGGTGGTGGTGCCTGCCAATTACAACAGTCCCCAACAGTTGGTAATCTCCGGTTCACTCAAAGGTCTGGAATTGGCCATGGAGCGGTTGCGTGAGGCAGGCGCAAAACGCATGATGCTGCTCAATGTGGGCGGGGCGTTCCACTCGCCGCTGATGCAGCCTGCGCAAGACGAGCTGGCCGAGGCCATCAGCCAATGCGAGTTCCATCAGCCGAGCTGCCCGGTATGCCAGAATGCCACGGCACTTCCCTCTTCCGACCCGGATGTGATACGGCGCAATCTGCTGGCCCAGCTGACCAGTCCCGTGCTATGGACCCAGTCCGTGCGCAAGATGATAGCAGATGGGGTCACCGAGTTTGTGGAATTCGGTCCCGGCAGCACACTGCAAGGGTTGATAAAACGAATTGATCCGGAAGTCAGTGTTCTTGGAAAATAATTTGAAAGGATGGCACGAAAGCCATCCTTTTTTTTTGCACATTTTTTTTAATGAGTTCATTATCAAAACAAAAAAATATCAACGTCATTTTGTTGATATTATGGGGGTGTGTATTCCATGAAATAGGCATCAAATTTCTATTTTTACAAACTCGAAAGAATCGCGTGAAAAAATTTGTAATTAATTATCAGACAAAACCTTGTGAAAATCTTTCCGAGTATCATCTGTCGTTGCCGGCACTTTTTTAACAGAAATTATAAAAAAACAACACAATATCAGGAACGCCTATGAATGATAATCTATCCCTTTTCAATTTCGAGGAGGACCACACAGCAGAAGAAATCGTGGATGTGCAGAAAGAAGCTGCCGCCGATTTGATTCATTCCCGTGAGCAGGTCATGCAGAAGATGGCCCGTTCATTGAACATGGAAAACGATTTTGAGGTGACAGAAGAGGAAAAATCAGAAAAGAAGATTTACCAGAAAACTGAAATTTTCCCGGATGTCGTGAAGTACTTCGGAGGCGATGAACTGGCCGCCGGCGTATGGATTGACAAGTATGCGCTAAAGGACAGAAACGGCAACATCATGGAACGGACACCCGAAGACATGCACCGTCGTATGGCTTCCGAGTTCGCCCGCATCGAGAAACGCTACGTGCACCCGATGAGCGAGGAGCTGATTTTCTCCCTCTTCGACAAATTCAAATATGTCATTCCTCAGGGCAGTCCCATGGCCGGCATAGGCAACCGCGACCAGATTGTGTCCCTGTCCAACTGTTTTGTGATTGGTAATGATGATAATTCCGACTCCTACGGTGGTATCATGAAAATGGACGAGGAGCAGGTGCAGCTGATGAAACGCCGTGGCGGTGTGGGTCACGACCTTTCAGATATTCGCCCTTCCGGCAGCCATGTGCAGAACTGCGCGCTCACTTCCACCGGCGTAGTGCCGTTCATGGAGCGTTTCTCCAACTCCACCCGCGAAGTGGCTCAGGATGGCCGCCGCGGTGCCCTGATGTTGACCATCTCCATCAAACACCCCGACTCAGAGAAGTTCATTGATGCGAAGATGACGGAAGGGAAAGTCACCGGAGCCAACGTCTCCGTGAAAGTGGATGACGATTTCATGAAGGCTGCCAAGAGCGGCACGCCCTATGTGCAGCAATACCCCATCCGTTCGGATAACCCCCAATACAAACAAGAGGTGGATGCACCCAGATTGTGGAAGAAGATCATCCACAATGCCTGGAAGTCCGCCGAGCCCGGCATCTTGTTCTGGGATACCATCCAGCGCGAGTCCGTGCCGGATTGCTATAAGAGCGAGGGCTTTGAGACCGTCTCCACTAATCCCTGCGGCGAGATTCCGCTTTGTCCGTACGACAGCTGCCGCCTCATTGCCATGAACCTTTACAGCTACGTGGAGAACCCGTTCACCGACAAGGCCTATTTCAACATGCCGCTCTTCAAGGAACATGTCCAATATGCCCAGCGTCTGATGGACGACCTCATCGACCTTGAGCTGGAGAAGATTGACCAGATTCTGGCCAAGATTGACAGCGACCCCGAAGGCGAGGATGTGAAACGCGTGGAGAGAGAGTTGTGGCTGAAAATCCGCCGCCAATCCACCAAGGGCCGCCGCACCGGCTTGGGCATCACCGCCGAAGGCGACATGCTGGCCGCACTCAACATCCGCTACGGCTCCGATGAAGGCAATGCTTTCTCCACCGAAGTACATAAACAGCTTGCTTTGGCCGCTTACCGTTCCTCTGTCAACATGGCCAAGGAGCGTGGCGCGTTCCCGGTCTATAGCTGCATCAAGGAAGGTCATAATCCTTTCATCCAAAGAATCCAAAAGGCCGATCCGAAACTGTATGAGGATATGATTCGCTATGGCCGTAGAAATATTGCCCTGCTGACCATCGCCCCGACAGGCAGTGTGAGCATTTGCACTCAGACGACTTCCGGTCTTGAACCTGCTTTCAATGTGTTCTACAAACGCAGAAGAAAAGTGAACCCCAACGATATGGCCATCAAGAAAAACACCGTGAAGGATTCGATGGGCGACAGCTTTGAGGAATATATTGTGTTCCATCAGAAGTTTGTCACATGGGCGGAAACGCAAGGCTATACCTACGAACAGATGACCACCATGAGCGAGAAGGAGATTCAGGATCTGATGCAGAAATCACCGTATTATAAAGCTACTGCCGCAGATACGGACTACATCAAGAAGGTGGAACTCCAAGGTTCAGTGCAAAAATGGGTTGACCACTCTATCTCCGTCACCGTGAATCTGCCGAACAGCATTGACGAGCAGACGGTGGCTGACCTCTATATGAAAGCCTGGGAATCCGGCTGCAAGGGCCTTACCGTGTATCGTGAAGGTTCCCGCGACGGCGTGCTGATTACCGCCAGCAAGGATGAGAAGAAACCCGAGAAACAGGAGAAGCCCAAGAATTTCAAACGCCCGAAAGAGTTGCAGGCTGATGTCATCCATTTCAAGAACAACAGCGAGGATTGGGTGGCCTATATCGGACTATACAACGGGGAACCGTACGAAATCTTCACGGGCAAGACTGGTGAGGAGAGTTTCATTCTTCCCAAATGGGTTGACCATGGCATCATCGTGAAAAACCGTCACGAAGATGGCAGCAAATCATACGATTTCAAGTATTTGGACAAAGCTGGCTACGAAGTGATCCTGCGCGGTCTGGACCGCTGCTTTGATCAGGAGTTCTGGAATTATGCCAAGATGACCTCCGCTTTGTTGCGCAATGGCATTCCCGTAAACAACGTTGTCAGCATCATCTCCGGCCTCAACTTCCGTCAGGAGAGCATCAACTCGTGGCGTAATGGTGTGTGCCGCGCCCTGAAGAAATTCATCCAGGACGGCACCAAGCAAAAAGGTGTGGAATGCCCCAACTGCCATCAGATTGACACGATGGAGTTCAAAGAGGGTTGTCTGGTGTGCTCCAACTGCGGGTACTCCAAATGCGGTTCCTAAAATGAATCCTTAACCTATTTCAATATATATGGCCGATAGTAAAATCGTCAATCTCTATATTCCCTGCCAGATGGACATGTTCCAATCTGGCACGGCGTATAGTGCGATGTCGGTTTTGGAACGTATCGGCGACCGCTGTCAGTATTTTGAAGAGCAGACCTGCTGCGGATGTCGCTTCTATCTGGAAGGCGAGATTGTCTATGCAAAGGATTTGGCCATCAACGTGCTGGATTGCTACGACGAGAAACTGCCGTTCATTATTCCTGACAGCACCTGTGCCGGCTTCATGAAGACGCAGTACAAGCATTTACTTAAGAACGCCTATACACCCACCAAGCTGGCTACTTTCATTCAAAACGTACACGAGTTGTGCGATTATATTGTGAATGTGAAGCATATTGAGTGCTTGAACAACTATTTCGGGCACAAAGTATTCTATTTCAAGTCATGTTCGGCGCGCAATGTCTATCCTGCCAACGATGCGCCGGAAACGCTCTTGCGCAATACGCGCGGGCTGGAACTGTTGATGGATGACGATATCCATGGCTGTTGCGGGGCAAACGGCCGTTTCTCCAAGGTGAATCCGTCTGCTGCCGAAGGCCTGATGGGGGAGATAATCAGCAAAATCATCAATATGGGTGCCGAATACATCACCTCCACGGATATTCGCTGCCTCCAGCACTTAGATGCTTACAAAGTAGCCCACGGTGTGGATGTCGAAATCATCCACATCGCCGATATTCTGAAAGGAGAGTAGGCGGTCTTACAAATTCACCACCTTGAAAATCTTTCTTTTTCCGTCTTGTGACACCGTTACAAGATAAATACCTTTTTCCCAATCGGAAGTGCTGACAGAGAAAGACCCTTCGGCGTTTTCGGCTTGATATACCAGTTGTCCAGTGATGGAATGGACCTCCACGGAAATGGATTTGCCACTCTCATTGCGGAGGTGTATGATGTTGTTTATGATGGGATTCTGAACAATGGAAACCGAAATATCGTTGTGTTCATCAACGCCGCCGCCAATATAAGCCATAACAACCCAATCTTTGGAAGTACCGTGGGGCGTAGTCAGTGTATAGGTTACAGCGTTGTACAAGTTCACAATTTCTTCAGGGTTTGGCGAACAAGAGACCCCAAAAGGAATGGTGACAGTGGGCACGATAGAAGATAAGTCAGGGACAGCACAACCAAAGAAGTAAAACAAAGTGTCTCCATACTCGGAAAAAGAAAAGACAATATCCTCATCATAAAAGTTCGTGATTTGTGGGTTATTGCTCACTAGAATCCTGAAATCCAGCATATCGGGATACAGTTCCATGACCGGATTATACGTCACGAGTCCGTAGCTGCTATTGTCGTTTTGATGATAAATTACATCTTCCGCATGAGAGGCATCATTATCACCCCAATAGTTGCCAACGGCACTCATGTTGCAGCTGGAATTGTTGTAAAGTTCATACTCCACATTGTTGTTGCCGTTGTCGTAAAGTACATTTCCACCAGGATCTTCAGCGGTGCCCATATCAATATTGTGGTTGTAAATGGCAGTAATGCCCCACAAATTGCCATGGATGAGGTTGCGGCGAAGTTTGGCCCCGCAAGTGGTGGTGGAACCATAGATGCTGATTCCGCTGCCGCCATTGTTGGGGTTGGTTTCCAAATTGTTGTTCCGGATGATGTTGTCTTCTATGATCGCATATATGTTTGTGCCGTTTTGCGTGTAACCATATCGGTTGTTTTCAATCACATTGCCTTTAACCAACAACACCGTGTTACTGGCTCCCATGTTCATGATGCCGATGCCGCCCGACATGTTTTGTGCCACACCCTCAATATAGTTACCCATAATGATGATAGTGTCCTGGTCTCCAGGCCCTATATTGATTTGCGGTACATTGGCATTGCTCAGATCGTTGTTATAGAAATGATTGCTGAGTATTTTCGGCGAACCTGTCGTGTTAACTGCAGAGGTGACAGCTGCTTTTTGGTTGTCGTGGAAATAACAATTCTGTATGGTCGGGTTGCAGTTCATATAGTTGATGACCGCATCACTGAAATTGGTGAATTCGCAATTGTCAAACACGACCTGGCCGGAATTTAACAATTGGATTTTTTGACCGTATTGAAAGACAACATTGGATAAATTGGCCGTGGCGGCATTGCCCAAGCAGAGCGTGAAAAAGGATGTGCCTGTGGAATCGCCGGTGATGTACAAACGGTTGGTACGGTTTTCGGTCATGATTGCACCGTTGATAGTTATGGTAACACCATTATCAATCTGAATATCTGTAGCACCGCCCTCCAAATATAGAATATCGTTGGCGGAAATGGTGATATCCTGATGAATTTGATAATATCCGCTTTGTGGCATGCTGACCGCACCGTATGCAGCTACGCATAAAGAGGACAAGTTATAATTCGTGCCGTTGCCCGGACTTACCCATTGTCCGAAAGCAGTAATGGAAACGATAGTTGCGACTAACAAGCAAAAAAATCTTTTCATATTTATCTGTTTTTTGATGATGCGTATTTTGACACTGCAAAACTATAAAATATATTCACCACATCATCATTTTTGGCAAATTATTTGCTTAACACTACGCCCGCGGTTATGTGAAAACAGAACCGCTGTATGAGTATGGAATGATAAATAATTAAAAATAAACATATTATGGAAAAAGAAGAGAATGTAAACCAACAGCAAGAACCCGTTGAAAACAATGAGGTTTTGGAAGAAAAAGATTCTCAAACTGACAATTTGTCGGAGAAAACTGACACTCCGAAGAAAGGCGGAATGTTTTCCAGAAAGAACAACAAGGAGAAGGAAAAGATCAACAATCTGGAAGAGCAGATAGAAAAATTAAAGGAAGAAAAGGCCGAATTGAACGACCGTTTCCTGCGTCTCTATTCCGAATTTGACAATTATAAAAAAAGGGTGGGCAAGGAGAAACTGGATTTGATTTCCACTGCATCCGAGAAGGTTTTCGTGAATCTTTTACCCATCATAGATGATTTCGAAAGAGCCATTGCCGCCAACGAAAAAGTGGAAGATGTCAATGCCATAAAGGAGGGTTTTAATTTGATTTACAACAAGATGCTGCAATTGCTGAAGCGTTTTGATGTAGAAGAGATTCCTGCCAAAGGTGAAGAATTTAACACCGATTTTCACGAGGCGGTCACTCATTTTCCCACTGAAAAGGATGAGGACAAAGGCAAGGTCATCGATGTAACCGAGAAGGGTTACAAGATCAAAGACAAGGTTATCCGTTATTCAAAGGTAGTTGTCGGCCAATAACATCAAGTAGAGACGCAAAATTTTGCGTCTTCACCACCATAACAGAATAATTTCCAATTATGGCAGAAAAACGAGATTATTACGAAGTGCTGGGCGTTGACAAGAACGCGTCAGCGGAAGACATAAAAAAGGCGTACCGCAAGTGTGCCATGCAGTACCATCCCGACCGCTGGGTGAACGGTACTGAACAGGAAAAAAAGGACGCCGAGGAGAAGTTCAAAGAGGCGGCGGAAGCATATGATGTGCTGAGCAATCCGGACAAGAAGTCGCGTTACGACCAGTTCGGTCATGCGGGCATGGGCGGTGCGGCCTCCGATTTTTCAGGTTTTGACATCAGCGACATATTCTCGCATTTTGCCGATGTGTTCGGCGGAGCAGCTGGCGGCGGGTTCAGCTTTGGCGACCTGTTCGGTGGCGGTGGCGGAATGAGCGGTGGCAAGCGCGTGCGCAAGGGCGGCAATATCCGCATCAAGGTGAAACTCACTCTGGAGGAGGTGGCCAAACCCACTGAGAAGAAGGTTAAAATCAACAAATACGTTGCTTGTGAGCACTGTCATGGCACTGGTGCCAAAGACGAGCACAGCAAGGAAACGTGCCCCACATGCAAGGGCCGCGGACAGGTGGTTCGCCAACAGCGCAGCATGTTCGGCATTATCCAGCAGGCTTCCGTTTGTCCGCAGTGTAACGGCTCCGGTGAGATTATCAAGAATCCGTGTCCGCACTGCCATGGCAACGGCATTGTGCAGGGTGAGGAGGTCATCCAACTCACCATCCCCGCTGGTGTGGACAACGGCATGCAGCTCACCGTGCGTGGCAAAGGGCACGCGGCTGCCAACGGTGGCATAAACGGTGACCTCTTAGTGGCTATCGAGGTGGCTGATCACGATGTGTTCGAGCGCGACGGAAACAACCTGTATCTCAACTACTACATTACTTTCCCGCAGGCTGCACTCGGCTCCACGGTGGAAATTCCCACCCTGAACGGCAAAGCCAAGATCAAAATCGCGGCAGGCACACAGGGCGGACAGGTGCTCCGCCTTCAAGGCAAGGGTCTTCCTGAACTCAATTCGCGCAATGTGGGCGACTTGATTGTCAATGTGAATGTCTGGACTCCGAAGAGTCTGACACGCGAAGAAAAAGAAACGCTGGAGAAACTGAGCACGCATGAGAACTTCGTGCCCAAGCCTGGCAAAAGCGAAAGAAGTGTTTTCAACCGCGTAAGGCAGTTCTTCAGAGACTAAAAATCTGTAAGAGGTCGGATTTCTTCCGTCTCAAAATCTATGGTGAAGAAAAAATGCGCGCTTCCATTGGTTACGCCAAGAATGGGAGCGCGTAATGTTTTGTTGTAGCGTCCGGCTTGCTCCACCACCGCCTGCGTGATTTCCACCTCCGGGGCTTTGCATTCCACCACCATCCAAGGGTTGCCTTCCGGAGCGAAAACTACCAGATCGTAACGTTTGGTGAGCCCGTTCACGGTGATGGCCCGCTCCACGGAAATGTGCGAAGCGGGGATTTTTTTCATATTCAGCAGAAACAGGATGAGCTGTTGCCGCACCCGTTCCTCCGGAGTGAGCACCAGCCATTTTTTTCGGATGGGGTCGAAAACCTCCGTGCGTCCATCATTTTCCCGTTGTCTGAATGTGTATTCCATTATCCTAATTTGGCCTTGTAAGAGGCATAGTCGCCGGGCTCCGACAGCAACTCAAACTCGCCGTCTCGGTGAATCATGCCGATGGAAGGGTGTGCCACGCCGTTGAAGAAGGTGGTTTTCACCATGGTGTAGTGGATCATGTCGTCGAACACAATACGGTCGCCGACCTCCAGTGTTTCGTCAAAGGCAAAGTCGCCCATGCCGATGTAGTCGCCGGCCAGACAGGAGCACCCTCCGAGGCGATAGACATATTTGTCCTTTTCGGTGGGCTCGTGCGCGCCGAGCACGGTGGGCTTGTAGGGCATCTCCAGACAGTCGGGCATGTGGCATGCGAAGGAAACATTGAGCATCGCGATTTTGATGCCCTTGTTTACTACAATGTCTTCAACCGTTGAGGTGAGCACGCCAGTTTGCCAGCCCACGGCCTCGCCCGGTTCCAAGATGACTTCCTCCAGATTCGGATAGCGGCTCCTGAAATCTTTCAGTAGCTGGATGAGGTGCGGGATGTTGTAGTCCGCACGCGTAATGTGGTGTCCTCCGCCGAAGTTCACCCACTTGCATTGGCGGATATATTTTGCGAAGCGTTGTTCAAAAGCCTCTAAGCAGTGTTCCAGCGCATAGCTGTCGTTTTCGCATAGCACATGGAAGTGCAGGCCCTCAATACCTTCGGGCAGGTTTTCTGGCATATCTTCGGCCAGAATGCCTAAGCGCGAGCCCGGCAGTGCAGGGTTGTATAGGTCGGTCTCGATTTCCGAATACTCGGGATTCACGCGCAGCCCGAAGCTCACTTTTTTCGGACTGTTCAGTGCCATCTCCTTGTACTTGTCCCATTGGCTCAATGAGTTGAATGTCAAATGGCTGCTGTAGATGAGCAGTTGTGGAAACTCATTTTCCAGATAAACGGGCGCGTAGGTGTGCGCATCGCAGCACATCTCCTCTGAAATAAGCCGTGCCTCGTTGAGTGATGAAGCGGTGGCACCGGCCAGATAGCTCTTGATGAGCGGAAAGGAGCGCCAGAAGGACATACCCTTGAGCGCGCAAATGATGGAAACATTGGCCTCCTGCTGCACCAGATTCAGCAGTTGCAAATTCGCTAACAGAGCCTCTTCCGAGAGGATGTAGCAGGGGGATGGGAGGGTGTCGTAATTCATAATGATGAATTCAGAATTAAGAATTAGCCGTTAGCCATTGGAGGCAGCAAAGATAATATTTTTGTGGATTTGGAATTTTTGTCTTCTTTCTGTGTTGTCTTAAACTAACTGTTAATTGTAAAAAAATGAAAATAAAAATATTTTTTAAGATATGATTTATGTGTTGAAAAAATATTATCTTTGCCGCTGTATTAATAATTCAATAATTATGGAACAAAGTAATCCCATTGAAGAGGCCAGACGTTATGTGGCCAACGCAAAAGAAATCATTGAGAAGTCTAAGTTTGATCCTGAAACGAATCTATTTAAAGACAAGAAGTATGTTCGGATAGCAGGTGACACCCTATGGAAGGGATGCCTGATTGCGCTTGATGCGGTGTTTCATGTCAGCAAAGGCAAAGGTCGCCCGTCGATTGAAAAGTACAAGGAGGCGGTCGCAAAGCGTGACAAGAAACTCTTGGATTATGTGGCGTCCGGTTATGAGACCATGCACTTGCACATGGGCTACGACGGAACGAAAAGCAAGAAGACATGCGATGGTGGCTTTGACATGGCCAATGCCATCATCAATCGTTGTGCTCAGCTCTACCCAAGTGCTGTCTGCGCGTAACTGCTAACTAAAAACGGGAAACCCTTCCGAGCCCCCGTTAAATATCAAGTCTCCAATCTCCGGTCTCCAGTCTTAAGTCTCTATTTGTGGTTTTCCTTGAACATCTTCAGGCGTTCCTCCAGAATCGGGAACTGTCTGCGCGGGGTTAGCGACACGCAGGCGCGAAGACCTTCGGTGCGCTCGCTGCCGCAGGTCACCAACGAAATGGCACTGATGCCGTAATACAAAAACTCGTGCAGCAACTCGTCGCTGCTCATGCCGGGATAGGCCACTGTGAAATAGAAGCCGTCGGCCAGATCTTTGTCTCCATCCTTGTCATAGACAATCTCAAAACCGTTATCGGTAAAGAGTTTTTTCATGATGGCGGCCTTCTCGCCGTATTCCTTCACATCGTCAATGTAGTTGTAGGTGCCGTCGTTGCAGGCTTTCAAAATGGCGGCCATGGCGTATTGTGCGGAGTGTGCCACGCCGGAGCTGATGGCGTACACCGTACCGTAGATAATGGCGCGACCTAACTTTTTCATTTTGAAGTAGGGCTCCAAATCGTCGAACTCGCGGTTGTAGAGTTTGTCGGACATGATCATCAGGGCGATACGTTCGCCGGCATAGCTGAATGCCTTCGAGCCGGAGATCAGCAGGGCGTAGTTGTCGGTGTATTTGCCCACACTCGGCTGGTAAGGCGGTACGCCCGGCTTGGAGATGTCTTGACGGAAGTCCATGCCGAAGTAAGCCAGATCTTCGAACACAAAAACATCGTATTTGTTGGCCACTTCGCCGATGATTTGCAATTCCTCTTCGGTGAAGCAAATCCACGACGGGTTGTTGGGATTGGAGTACATGATGGTGTGGATGTTGCCCTTCTCGAGATAACTCTCCAGTTTGGCGCGCAGTTTCTGTCCGCGGTGCTCATACACATCGAAAGTCTCGTATTTGAGGCCCATCACGCGGTGTTGTTGTTTTTGCACAGGGAAACCCGGATCAATGAAGAGCGTAGTGTCGCGCTCTTTGCGGCAGCGCACGAAGGTCATGAAGCCGGCCATGCCGCCCATCATGGAGCCCACGGTGGGGATGCAGTTTTCAGGCTTCACGTCCAGATCGATGAAGTTTTTCACGAAGCGTGCGGCCTCCTGTTTCAGGGCCGGGATGCCCTCAATGTCGGGATAGATGGCGGCCACGCCTTTTTTAAGGGCTTCAATCTGGGCCTCCACGCCCACATGGCATGGCGGCAGTCCGGGAATGCCCATCTCCATGCGGACGAATTCTTTGCCGGAGGCGTTTTCAATCTCGTTAATCAACCTTTTGACCTCGCGGATGGAGGCTTTGCCGACGGAAGAAATTCCGCTGCCGGCCATGATTTTGTCAACGATTTCTGCAGGGATGGGTGTGTTTTTCATTATAAGATGTTTATTTATTGGTGAATAATATTTTTGATATTTGGACTGCAAAGATACAAAAAAAGGGCAACTTTGCAGTCGCCCTTTTCGGTATGGGGTTGAAGAAAATTATCTTCTCTTAACGCCTTTGTTCACCACTTGGTTGGTGACTTCTTTTTCAGCTTGGTCGATAGCGGTGTTGGCTACGTTCTCAGCTGCGCTCTGGGCGTGTTCCTTAACCGTTTGTTTCGGTTTGGAAGTTTGCTTGGCAGGAGCGGCCTTTTGCTCTTGAGCAGGTTCTTCAGCCACAACGGGAGCTTCTTCCGGAGCAGGAGCTTCTGTTACTTCTTCTTGAGCAGCAGGCTCAGCAACCGGTTCTTCTTGTTTGTTCTTGTTACCGCAAGCCACGAAAAGACCAGCGCACAATAAAACTAAAAATAATTTTTTCATTGCTTATTGGATTTTAGGGGTTAAAAATTATTTTGCAGGAACATAAGTCAATGTGAAGGTGTATTTATCCTTAGCTGCAGGATCCACATCGTCAATGGTGCAGTTGAACTTGAAGGTTTCCTCATTCAAAGTCAGGATGTGGCAATAGACTTGTTTGATTTGGTCGTTAGCATCCAAAATGAAAGGAACTTGCATGTACATCCAGTCATCATCAGCTGCGTCGAATGAATAGAGGAAAGTCTTTGCTTCTTGCAGGCCTTGGCCTTCAGGATCGATGTTTGCACCGGGATCGAGGGTCTGAACGCCTTCTACGGTGAATGTCATGATGTCATCCAGCTCATAGTCATACAGATAACCATTCATCAGGTTGCTTACGTATTCGCCAGAGGCCATATGGTAAGCAGGGGAGGATTCAGCAGCAGACAGAATCCAACCTTTCTTCGGGGAAGCGAGGAGTTCGGCTTTGGTTTTTTCAACAGGACCCGGGCAAGCGGTGAAAAATACTGCGCATGCAGCAACTGCTAATACTAAAAATGCTTTTTTCATTGTTTTAAAATTTTAGTTATTAATTAAGGTTTATAATTTTACTTTACTTAAAGTTCGCAAAAATAAAATTTTTTTCATATTACAATCCTTAAAAAAATAAAAAATGCAGCATCAAAAAAAATTAGTTAAAATTAGCCAAATGTCTGAAAAAAAAATGTACTTTTACGCCCTTAAAATACGAATGGTGCGGAACGTGTGTTTCCATGTGGTTTTAGTGTAGGGATCAAGCTGTAAGGAAACCGCTTTTCCGAAAGGAGAAAGAAGCGATGTGTGTTTTTAAGATTTTGAAATTCAATCAGATATAAAATTATAAGTAATTATTCAAAAAATTAATCAAAAAAAAGTATTATGAAAAAAGTAGTCTCATTACTTGCCGTTTTAGGTTTCTTGACCTTCGGTATTGCAAACGTGTCATTTGCTGCAAATGATCAAAAAACAGACAACGCAACCACTGAACAAGTTGCTGACTCTGCAGCTGCTCCTGCTGCCGCACAAGCCGAACTGACAGAAGATCCCGATGATGCTGTCAGCCACGGCTTGCATTATACGCTGAAAGAAAAATTCATCCAGGGTGGTGCCGTGTGGATGACCCCGGTGCTCATCTGTTTGATTTTAGGTCTTGCATTCGTCATCGAGCGTATTTTCTATCTCAACCTCTCTACTGTTAACTCCAAGAAATTGCTCACCAAAATTGAGGATACTCTGCAGAATGGTGGTGTGGAGAAGGCAAAAGAACTCTGCCGTAATACCAAAGGCCCCCTCGCCGCAGTTTTCTATCAAGGCCTTGACCGTTATGATGAAGGTCTCGACTCTGTTGAGAAATCAGTCGTTTCCTACGGTGGCGTGCAAATGGCCAAATTGGAAACCAACCTTACCTGGATCAGCTTGTTCATCGCCTTGTCTCCTTCCTTGGGATTCTTGGGTACTGTGATCGGTATGGTGCAGGCATTCGATGATATCGAGCGCGCAGGTGATATCTCTCCGACTATCGTGGCCGGCGGTATGAAAGTGGCTTTGTTGACGACCGTGTTCGGTTTGATCTCCGCCATGATCCTGCAAGTGTTCTACAACTATCTGCTTACCAAGGTAGACAGCATTGTTAACGATATGGAAGATGCTACTATCTCCTTCATGGATATCTTGGTGAAAAACAAATAGTTCATCTTTTCAATAGTTTTTCAAATTAATATTATTATAAATACAATATAATAATGAGAGACAAGATTATTAAAATCACGATATTTGCGGTTGCGATCTTGGATTGTATTCTCGCCCTTGCCTTCGCTTTCAGTTTCAATGAGGAGAAGAAGGACAATTACAGCCAGGTTCAGCTGATTCAAGCTCAAAATCCCACTATGTTGGATGAGTTTGCGACCGCAACCACGGAATCTCTTCCCGAGCTGGTCGCCAAATACCAGGCCAGCAACAAAAACCTCAGCGACTCATTGAAAGGAGTTCAATTGCAAAAAGACATTCTCTATACCTACCTCCAAGATTTGAAAGGTTTGGATGAGAAAAATTTCGAGCAATATAAAGCAGATTTCCCCTCACGTGCTGAAAGCCTTTTCGCCAAGTGCGATAAAAAACAAGCATACGTAGATGGTTTCAATGCTGTCAAATCTTTCAAAGATTTGGAAGTCTATCTGAGACAAGTTGAAAGTGAGTATGCCTCCCTGAAACAGAGCTATCTGGAGGGATGCAACTATATGAAAGCTGCCAACTCTCTCGTTTCAAGAGCTGATATGATCAATACCTCTGCTTCTGCCAACAAGAAAGAAGCTGACTTGGCAGAGATGCAGAATGACCTTAACAGTTTCAAGTCCAGTGCCAAACTGCAGACCCTGTTCATGTTTATCGGTTACTGCCTCGGCGGTCTCACCTTGTTCCTGATGCTGTTTTTCGCCTTGGCGAAGATCGTGAAGGAATTCAAAACATCCTACAAGATCCTGGTCGTTTTGGCACTCCTTGCACTGGTGGTGTTCATCGGATATGCTGTCGGTTCTCCCGTGCTGACTCCGTCCGCTATCAAGATGGGTCTGTCTGTGTCCGGATTCAAGATGGTGAATGCAGCGGCATTTACATTGTATGTTTGTATATTGAGCGCTTTGCTGGCTATTTTTGGCATGGCCATCGTGAACGCTATAAAAAATAGAAAATAACATGAGTAAAAGAAAAACACCGGGATTAAACACCGGCGCAATGTCAGATATATCCTTTCTGCTGTTGACGTTCTTCTTGTTGACTTCCTCCATCAATACCGAGCAAGGTATTCCGCGTAAGCTTCCGCCTCCAAAAACGGATGACACGCCGGAGATGAAGGCCGATATCAACAGACGTAACGTGCTGAACGTGCTGGTCAACTATCTGGACCAGATCTCCGTGAACGGAGAGGTTATACCGGTTTCAGAGCTGAAGGATAAGGCCAAGGAATTCTTCTCCAACCCGACCAACGATCCCTCGCTGCCCGAGAAGGTGAGCAAGCCTATCGATGGTATCGGTGACTTTGCAGTGTCCAAGGGCGTTGTGTCTCTGACCAACGACCAGGGTACCAGCTATAACATGTATGTCCAGGTGCAAAACGAACTCCAACGTGCCGTGAACGAGTTGCGTGACGAGACTTCCCTCCAGTATTTCGGAAAGAAGTACAACGCTCTTGACTCCGCAGCCCAAAGAGCCGTTACCGCCGCCATACCCATGAGTATTTCGGAGGCTCCGCCTATGGACTATAGCAAGGCCCCTGCACAATAATCCTTAAAATTTGAAAGATTATGTCAAGATTTAAAAAGACAGGAAAAAAAGAGACTCCCGAACTCAACATGGGTTCCATGTCTGATATTATCTTTATGTTTTTGTTCTTCTTTATGGTGATCACCACAATGCGTGAGGCTTCTCTGAAAGTGCATTTCACCCCGCCGCAAGCCACTGAAATCCAAAAGCTGGAGAAGAAATCCCTCGTGGCCAATATCTATGTGGGCGCACCCATCAGCAAGAATGAAAACACCCTCCCCCCCGGCGAGGTTTCCGTGCAATTGAATGATCAGACTATCAAGGCTGAAGAACTGGTCTCCGACGTCCGCGACTTTATCGGTACCGAAAAAGAGTCCCGCGATGCTCAGGATCGTGACAAGCTGACCTTCTCCCTGAAAGTTGATAAGGATGTTCAAATGCGTTACGTGAATACCATTAAGCAGGAACTTCGTAAGAACAACGCGCTTAAAATCAACTACGCCGCAGGTAAAAAAGCAAACTAATCTTGCTATCACTCAATTCTATATACAAGGCAGACCATCAAGGCCTGCCTTTTTTTTGTATCTTTGCCGCGCTAAAAAATTGATGCTATGATAAAATCCATGACCGGCTTCGGACGCACGACCGTCGAGGTTACCGGTAAATCCATCACCGTTGAGATCCGCACGCTCAACAGCAAACAGCTGGACCTGAACACCCGGATTGCCCCCCTGTTCCGCAATAACGAGAACGAGATACGCTCTCTTATCTCCCATGAACTTGAGCGCGGCAAAATCGACTTCACCATTTCCATTGACAAGAACGCTGCACCCAATGTATGCATTAACTCGGAACTGGCAAAATCCTATTATGACGCATTGACTGCCCTTTCTGCAGAATTGCAGAATCCAGTCCCAAGCGATATCTTCATGCAAGTGCTCCGCATGCCCGATGTGATCTCCACCCCGCAGGAAGAACTTTCGGAAGAACTCTGGAATACAGTAGTGGCTGCTATCCAGGAGACTTGCGACAAGGTTAACGACTTCCGCATTACGGAAGGCGCGGTACTGGCAAAGGATTTTGAAAAACGCATCTGCCTCATCCGCGACATGATTGACGAGGTGACCCCGTTTGAAGAAAATCGCATTGCCACATTGCGTGCCAAGTTCGAGAAGGGTATTGCAGAACTCAGTCCCAAGATTCAGTTTGACCCGAACCGCATGGAGCAGGAAATTTTCTTCTACATTGAGAAACTGGACATCACCGAAGAGAAAGTGCGCCTGCGCAAGCATTGTAATTACTTCCTGGAAACCATGAACGAGCCCCAGGCCAATGGCAAGAAGCTCGGCTTTATCGTGCAGGAATGCGGTCGCGAAATCAACACCCTCGGCTCCAAGTGCAATGATTTCAACATCCAGCAAATCGTGGTCCGCATGAAGGACGAGCTGGAGAAACTGAAAGAACAACTGGCGAATATACTTTAGTTTGTAAGGTTTATAAGGTTCTTAAAGTTTATAAAGTTTTATTATAGCCCTTTCACCGTTCACCTTTTACCCCATTTACCCATTTCACCCCATTCACCTCATCATGTCAAACATCCTCTCTCTTATCGGCAGGCCCAACGTGGGCAAATCAACGTTGTTCAACCGCCTGATTCAGGCGCGTGAGGCTATTGTGGATTCTGTGGCAGGCGTTACACGCGACCGCCATTATGGAAAATCCGATTGGAACGGCTACGACTTCTCGGTTATCGACACCGGCGGATATGTGGTCGGTTCGGATGATATTTTCGAGGCGGAAATTCGCAAACAAGCCCAACTGGCCATTGAGGAATCGGATGTAATCATCTTTATGGTGGACGGACGCGAGGGTCTCACTCCGCTTGATGAGGAGGTGGCGCAAATATTACGCCGTTCCAAAAAGCCCTATTACTTGGCTGTGAATAAAATTGACAGTCCGAGCAATTATCTGGATTATGCGGAGTTTTACGCATTGGGCGTCGAGCAGATTTTTCCCATCTCCGCTGCTTCCGGCGGCGGTACGGGTGAGTTGCTGGATGAGGTAGTGAAACATTTCTCCAAAGATGTGGAGCATGCTCCCGACGACCTGCCCCGTATTGCTATTGTGGGCAAGCCGAATGTAGGAAAGTCTTCTATTATCAACGCATTTTTAGGAGAAGACCGCCACATTGTGACGCCGTTGGCTGGCACCACGCGCGATACGATTTTCACTCGCTACCGCAATTTCGGTTTTGACTTTTATCTTATCGATACTGCCGGTCTGCGCAAGAAAAGCAAAGTGGAGGAAGATTTGGAATTCTACTCCGTGATGCGTGCCGTCCGATCCATCGAAAATGCTGATGTGTGCATTGTGATGGCCGACGCTTCGCAGGGCTTCGACCAGCAGGACCTCAACATCTTTGGTCTTGCCGCCCGCAACCACAAAGGAGTAGTACTGGTGATGAACAAGTGGGATCTCATCGAAAAGGATACCCATACACATAAGCAATATGAGGATTTGATTAAAAAACGTATTGCTCCTTTCAACGATGTGCCCATCATTTTCACTTCGGTTTTGGAAAAGCAGCGCATATACAAGGTGTTGGAAACCGCAATAGAGGTGTATAAAAACCGCACGCGCAAAGTAACTACTTCGGAACTCAACGACGTGCTGCTGCCCATTATCCAACATACGCCACCTCCAATGAACAAAGACAAGGTTATCCGTATCAAATATGTGACCCAATTGCCGGTGGCTTATCCGTCGTTCGCCTTCTTCTGTAATCTGCCGCAATATGTCGTGGATTCCTATAAACGCTTTTTAGAGAACCAGATCCGTAAAAACTGGGATTATTCTGGTGTCCCGATGGAAATCTATTTTAGAAAAAAATAGGAGTAATGAGCTTTTTTCTTAAATTTGTGGGTAAGAGTATCATATTTCTTGAGTTGTAAAGTGAACAATATACTTTACTTGATATAATGTATTTAAAATTAATAAATTACTGAAAAATCTCAAGGGGAGGGATAGAATCAAATTTTTATTATTTTTGCACATCTGTTTCGGATGCCTTCGTGTAAAGGACTCCGCGGAAGTATCGAATCAGATGTTAGTAAAAACCTTGTAGTCCTTTTAAGTTATTATGAAGAAAGTATTAGTAATTTTCGCTTCAGTGGCATTGTTGGCAGCTATTAGCACTTCTTGCGGTAAAGGTTGTCATTGTTATTACAAAACCGACCTCTATCATGTGGCACCGGTTTTCGAAGATGAAACCATGAGCAAGGATGATTGCAGCGCTAAAGAAGCTGAATTGAATGAAGCAGAAGGAATGAATATGATTAAATGTAAATAATCATATTCTATTGAAATTTGAAAGAGAGAATCTCACCCGAGATTCTCTCTTTTTTTATGCTTTATTCTTCTTTTCTCCGAAAAAAAGTGGACCTTCGAAAACAAAAAACGAGACAAAAATCATAACATATTAATAATCAACAAGAAAAAAAATTCCAAAAACCATTGACAAACCCAAAAGGTGTATTACTTTTGCAGTGTTTTAGTTCGCTAATACACCAAATAAGTGAAACACTAGAAATTCATAGTTATGGTACAATTGGAAAACATACAATTTGGCTATGTCAAGAGCAGACCCTTGTTCAAGGATTTGAGCCTGACGATGGAGCCGGGGCACATCTATGGTCTGTTAGGCAAGAACGGTGCTGGCAAGACCACATTGCTGAAAATCATGACGGGACTCCGCTTTCCTGATGGAGGAACGGTAACGGTTTTGAATGATAATGCACCCTTGCGCAAAGCTGAAGGGTTGCAAAACCTTTATTTTCTTCAAGAGGAGATGTACGTGCCGCATTTGAAGGTGGCGGATTTTGTGAAAGCATACGCACCTTTTTACCCGAATTTCAATCATGAGCAATTTGCGGAGTACATGCATGAATTGGAGTTGAACCAAGAGGCTGGCTATATGGACAAGCTCTCGCATGGTCAGAAGAAGAAAGTGCTCATTGCTTTTGCTTTGGCCACTAACACCAAGATTCTCATCATGGACGAGCCCACTAATGGGCTGGATATCCCTTCCAAGAGTGTGTTTCGCAAACTGATGGCTTCCGCTGCAGATGAGTCACGTCTGGTCATCATTTCCACGCACCAGGTTCGCGATCTGTACAGTCTCATTGACATGGTGGCCATCCTTGACAACGGTCACATGCTGCTCAACGCCTCCACCTACGAGATTACCGAAAAACTGCTTTTCGATGTGGACGACACCAAGAGTTCAGAAGGAAAGGTGTTCTATACAGAAGAAAATCCGCGCGGCAACTATCAAGTGAAGGAGAATGTGAACCATATCGATTCCAACCTCGACCTTGAAATGCTGTTTAATGCGGCCATTATCAATAAGAACGAAATTGCTAACCTTTTTAAATAATCGGCATTATGAAAAAATACACGAATAAGATATTATTAATCACATTAATATTGATTGCAGTATTATTTGTGGTTGGTGGAACGGTGGAAATCCGGAAGGCGTTTCACAACGGTAAAATCATGACCGTGGAAGAGATACAAGAAATGCATAAGGATGCGGAAAAAATCATTGTGTACACCGACAGCGTGGTAGTAGTGGATAAGGAAACGGAAAGCGAAGAATAACCTTAAAATTTTACGATTATGAATATCAAGAATATAAAAAACCTTTTCAAGACCTATTTTATTGAAAATTGGAAAACAGATTTGTTCCAATTCGGCATTTTGGCGGCTATAGTGTTGTTTGGAATCATCATGAATGGCAGAGTCAACAATTTTAACTTCCCTATATTTGTTTCGATAATATTTCTGATAATTTATCCCGAGCGTTTGTTCCGCAATCTTCACAGCAACTCACCCAAAATTCATTATCTCTCTATTCCTGCCTCGAACAGTGAGAAGGTGGTCACCAATATGTTATTGGCCAACATCTATTATGTGGTAGGACTGGTGATTTCCTGTGCTTTGGGTCTTGTTTTGGCACATCTGTATTTGAAAGTGCGCGGATTTGAAGGTGTGTGCTTTTACAATGTGTTTGATGGCAATGCGGCTGGAATATTGATGATTTACGCTATGCTGGCCGTGTTCTTTTTCGGGAGCATCTATTTCCGCAGAAGAACCACGCTTTCCACCATCGGAGTGGGCATGCTGATCGGTTTTGTTTTCTCTGCGTTGATTACATTGACGCTTTGGGTGAACGGACTGACGCTGATACCCAAGGATGCCGCCTTCCGTGATTTTGTCTGGAGTTTTGATTCCTCGATTTCCATGTCGGATACGATGGAAAAGACGATGATCTATGTGGGTTTGTCAGTGAGCATCATCTATTTTTACGCGTTGAGTTTTTTGAGATTAAAAGAAACGGAGGCCTAAAATGGGAATGGAATTCAATAGCACACAGACTATCTGGATGCAGATTGTGGACTGGGTCTTCGAACAGATCCTGACCGCTGCCTGGAAGCCTGGCGACAAGGCGAAGTCGGTGCGCGAACTGGCCGTGATGTTCGAGGTGAACCCCAACACGGTAATGCGTTCCTACGACTACCTGCAGAACAAGGAGATTCTGCTCAACAAGCGCGGCATCGGTTTCTTCGTGGCGGAAGATGCGGTTGAGAAGATTAAAAGTCTGCGCAAGAAACAGTTCATGGAAGAGGAAGTGCCGGTTTTCATTAAAAATTTGAAATTGCTGGATATAGATATCAACGAGATTTTGAATCTTTATTCCAAACAACAATAATTGAAATTCATCGTTTTTATTTCCGTTGCACCCGACTCATCATAGCCATTAACCTTGTCGGGTGCACGGATTTTCTAATGGTGCTAAAATAATGTAAGACAATATGTTGATTGAGTTAAAGGACATTCATAAAACCTATAACAACGGCCAACCTCTCCATGTGCTGAAAGGTGTGGATCTGGAAATCGGACAGGGGGAGTTTGTGTCAATCATGGGGGCTTCTGGATCGGGGAAATCCACCCTGTTGAATATTCTGGGTGTTTTGGATAACTATGACGAAGGATCCTATCATCTCGATGGTCATTTAATTAAGGGTTTAAGCGAAAAAGAAGCGGCGCATTACCGCAACAAGATGATCGGTTTTGTGTTCCAGTCATTCAATCTGATTTCGTTCAAGACGGCGGTGGAGAATGTGGAGTTGCCGCTGTTTTATCAAGGGGTAGGCCGCAAGCAACGGCGGGCGTTGGCCATGGAGTATCTGGAGCGCTTCGGGCTGGTTGACTGGGCGTTGCATTATCCCAATGAGATGTCAGGCGGACAAAAGCAACGTGTAGCCATTGCCCGGGCGCTGATTACGCAGCCGCGCATTCTGCTGGCTGACGAGCCCACGGGTGCCTTGGACTCCAAAACATCCGTCGATGTAATGGATCTGCTCACCAAACTCAATCGCGAGGAGAAAGTGACGATTATCGTAGTGACGCACGAGAGCGGTGTGGCCAATTGTACAGACAAAATCATCCATATCAAAGATGGCATAATTGGCGAGACAACCTTGAATGAGCAACATCATGCTTCCTTATTTGGTGCGGATACGGTTATGAAATAATCTGATTACTAATAGTTTAAAACAAAGCCATCGTGAAAGACCTTTTACAGGAAATATGGGAATCCATCCAACGCAACAAGTTGCGCACGGTGTTGACGGGATTTGCGGTGGCATGGGGCATCTTCATTCTTATCGTGCTATTAGGTGCCGGTAATGGACTGATGAATGCCTTTATGCGCAATGGGGATGAATTTGCCTCCAATACGATGGCTGTTTACGGTGGATATACTTCAAAACCCTACGAAGGTCTTCAAGAAGGAAGATGGATAGAACTGAATGACCGGGATATAGCGCTTACGGAGAGTGCGATTTTCTCCGATTATGTAGATGATGTGACTGCCACCACCACCAAAGGTCCCTTTGTGCTCGTGATGGGTGACCGCCATGTGTCTGTGAATGTGTGCGGCTGTTATCCTAAATTATTGGAGATAAATAAGATAGAGATGTTGGCGGGGCGTTTTATCAATCCATTGGATATGCAGCAGCAACGGAAATCCATCGTGCTGTCCGCATCTCATGCCCGGCAACTGATGAACGGTGGCGATGATTATGCCTCTTTGATAGGCAAGAGCGTGAGTTGGAACGACAATGTGTGGCAGGTGGTGGGCGTTTACAAAACGGATGAGAGCACCCAGCGTGTGCAGGATTATGTGCCCCTGTCCACTTTCCAATTGATTTTCAACGAGCAGAATTATGAAGATGAAATCATTTTCACTTTCCATGGCTTGGAAACCGAGCAGGAAAACGAGCAGTTTGAGCGGAATTACAAGGCGGTCATCAACAAGTCGCACAAGGCAGCCCCCGATGATGAAGGTGCTTTGTGGATTTGGAACCGTTTTACACAAAACCAGCAGATGAACAAAGGAGCCGGCATTATCCGCAAGGCGCTCTGGATATTGGGCATACTGACTCTTTTGGGCGGTATTGTGGGCGTGTCGAACATCATGCTCATTACGGTCAAGGAGCGCACGCAGGAATTTGGAATCCGGAAGTCGATAGGAGCCACTCCGATGGCCATTATGAAGTTGATTATTGCGGAAAGTGTGACCATTACTGCCTTTTTCGGTTATATCGGGATGTTTTTGGGCATGATGGCGTGTGAGATTATGAAACATACAGTGGGTGATACATCTTTGGATATGTTTGGTGAGAGCATACAGTTTTTTGTAGATCCGACAGTGGGATTGGATGTGGCCTTCGGTATTACGCTGGTATTGGTTGTGGCCGGCACGCTGGCGGGCATGTCGCCGGCACTCAAGGCCGCACGTATCCGTCCGATTGAGGCTTTACGGGATACAAAATGAAAATGTAAAGACGCATGGTTGTGCGTTTCAAAAAAGAAAATATGCGATTTGATGCAGATACATATCGGGAAATAGCAGATTCTCTGTTGCGGAATCGGCGGCGGAGTCTCCTCACGGGCTTCGGCATCTTCTGGGGGCTCTTTATGCTGCTGTTTCTCATTGGCGGCGGCAATGGGTTGAAAGATCTTTTGAGCAAGAATTTTGACGGTTTTGCCACCAATTCCATCGTGTTGTTTGCCAATGAAACCACGAAGCCATACAAAGGATTTAAGGAGGGCAGAACCTGGCAGTTGGAATACCGCGATGTGGACCGCCTGAAGGATATGGTTCCCGAGTTGGAACTGGTAACCCCGCTGTTGGCCAGCTGGGGCGTGAAAGCCACGCGGGATACCCGCAGCTCTTCCTGTCACACCAAAGGAGTGGAAGCCGTTTACAGTCAGGTGGAAACGCCTGTTTTGAAGTTTGGACGCTATATCAATGAGGTGGATGTTATGCAGAAACGCAAGGTGTGTGTGATAGGGGAGCATGTATGGCAGGAGCTGTTTCCTGGCGGCGAGGATCCATGTGGCACATATATCTGTGTAGGTTCCGTATATTATCGTGTGATAGGCGTGGATGTCAGTACATCCAATATCAATATGGGTGGTAGAAATTCGGATGCCATTACGGTTCCGATTTCCGTTATGCGTGATATCTTGAACAGCGGCAATGCGGTCGGGATGATTTGTGCGGTGGGCAAATCCGGTGTGTCCATGAGCGACTTGGAACCCCGGATCCGTCAGGTGATTGCCCGCCAGCATTTCATTGACCCCAGTGATCAGGAAGCATTGATGTATCTTAACATGGAAGCCATCTTCCGCATTGTGGACAAGTTGTTCCGTGGTGTCAATTTCCTGATATGGCTGGTGGGTATCGGCACGTTGTTGGCCGGAGCCATCGGGGTGAGCAACATCATGCTGGTGGTGGTTCGCGAGCGGACCGTGGAAATTGGTATCCGGCGCGCCATCGGTGCCACACCGCGCGACATTTTGTCGCAAATCATCCTGGAAGGCATCGCCCTAACGGTGGTGGCAGGCACATCCGGCATTGTTTTTTCTGTTTTCCTGCTCAATTTGTTTGAAATCATAACCAAGCATCAGGCCGCGTTCCAAATCCATTTCGGCACGGCAATGATTGCCTTGCTATTGCTGACATTGCTTGGAATATTGGCCGGCATCGCTCCGGCATATCGTGCCATGCACATCAAACCGGTGGATGCCATGAGAGACGAGTGAGAGTTTAGAGTAAAGACGCACGGCCGTGCGTCTCCCAAGATAAGAAAGATAAAAACACATACAATATGAAAAAAGGTATCAAATACATCGTTTTTGTGCTTATTGCGCTCATCTTTGTCGGGACATTTGTTTTCTTGTTCAAGAAATCACGTCCGAAAGAGATTCATTACAACGAATATGAAGTGACCTATATGGATATCAGCAAGAAGACGCTGGTGACAGGTAAAATCGGTCCGCGGAATGAAGTGGCCGTGAAACCGCAAATCAACGGCATTATTGCCGAATTATACAAAGAGGCTGGTCAGGAGGTGAAAGAAAACGAGGTGATTGCCAAGCTGAAAGTGATTCCCGACATGAACTCTCTGAGTGCGGCACAGAGCCGCGTGCGGTTGGCCGACATCAACTACAAGCAGGCGCAGAACAACTATGAGCGTGAGAGAGCGCTCCATGAAAAGAAGATGATCAGCCAGGAGGAGTTCGAACAGTCCACACAGGCACTGCATCAGGCACGTGAGGAGAAATCGGCGGCACAAGACGCACTGGAGATTATTCGCGATGGTGTCTCCTCCACCAATGCCAAGTCCAGTTCCACGTTGATTCGCTCCACCATCTCGGGATTGATTTTGGACATTCCCGTCAAGGTGGGCAACTCGGTAATCCAGGCCAACACGCTGAACGACGGTACTACGGTGGCCACGGTGGCCGACATGAACGACTTGATTTTTACTGGAAATGTAGATGAGACGGATGTGGGTTTGTTGCGCGAGGGCACTCCGCTGACCATTTCCATCGGTGCTTTGCAGGATTACAGTTTTGATGCGGTTTTGGAGTATGTGGCTCCGAAAGCTGTGCAAAACAACGGTGCCAACCAGTTTGAAATCAAAGCAGCGGTAAAGCCACAGAAAGACAGGAAGATACGTGCCGGTTACAGTGCCAATGCGGAGATTGTTCTGGAGACTGCAAAACAGGTTCTTGCCATTCCGGAGAGCGCACTGGAGTTTTCGGGCGATTCCACTTTTGTGTATGTGAAACAAGGGATGGGATTTGAAAGGAAAGTCGTAAAAACCGGTTTGAGCGACGGTTTGAACATCGAAATCCGGGAAGGATTGAAAAAAGGCGATGTGGTCAGAGGGGCGAAGATTGTTGAGATGGGGAAGAAGTGATGCACAGTATAAGCACCATTCCGTCAGTGAGCGAAGCGAACGACGGAAACTCCGGCCTGACAATTACATAAACAAAGATAAAACGAGTAAACAATGAATAAGCGATTCCTATTAGCGATAGTTTTCCTGCAGGCCACGGTTTTGTTTGGGCAGGCGGGTGGTCCATGGACCTTGGAGCAATGCGTGCAATATGCGCAAGAGCACAACCTTACCATCCAGCAGAGTGCGCTTACGGTACATCAACGCTCCATTGAGTTGAACACGGCCAAGAATAGCGTATGGCCTGCGCTGCAGGCCAACGCCTCCCAGAATTTCTCATTCGGGCGCGGTATCTCGCAGGACAACACGTATGTGCGCTCAAACACCGCCAATACCTCCTTCGGTTTGGGCGGGAGCCTGAATCTGTTCACGGGTTTGCGCATTAAGAACAACATTGATATGGGCAAACTCAATCTGGAGGCGGCCAATGCCGACTGTGAGAAGGCCAAGGATGACATCCGTCTTGCGGTGACGCAGGCATACGTGCAGATTCTGTACAACATGGAAATCTGTCGTGTGGCGCAGTCGCAGATCGACATTGACTCGGCACAGGTGGAGCGTCTGGAGGTGTTGGCCGAGAATGGCAAGGTGGGTCCGGCGGAGGTGGCGGCACGCAGATCCACGCTGGCGCAGAGCCGTCTTACCTCTACGCAGGCACAAAACAACCTGAAAATGGCCTTGTTGGACATGACACAGCTATTGGAGCTACCTTCTCCGGAAGGATTCTCCGTGGTGCCTCCCGATGTGTCGGCGTTTGCAGTGGAAGCGCTTACAGATCCGGAAGTGGTTTACAACGAGGCTGTTGCCACACGTGCCGCTGTGAAAGCCGAGGAAATCCGGTTGGATTATGCGCGGAAAAACATAGCATTGGCGAAGAGTTCATATTATCCCACTCTTTCGATGAACGGTGGTCTGGTTACCGACTATTATGCGTTGTTGGGGAGTACGGGCAAGGGTTTTGGGTCACAGTTGCGCGATAATTTCAGTCCCTATTTGGGTTTTTCGTTGAATGTGCCGATTTTCGACCGTCTGGAAACGCGCAACCAGGTGCGGGTTGCCAAGTTGCAGTACAGCAGCCAGCAGTTGCAGATGGACAATGTCCGCAAGTCGCTTTACAAGGAGATCCAGCAGGCCTATTACAATGCAGTAGCAGCCAAGGACAAATATGAGAGCAGTCGTTTGGCGGCGGAGAGTGCTCGGGAGGCTTTTGAGCTGGCTCAAGCGCGCTATGAAAACGGCAAAGGAACCGGCACCGAGTTTAACGAAGCCAAGAACAACTATTTACAGTCTGCCTCCAATCTGGCACAGGCGCAATACGAGTATCTGTATCAGAAACAGTTGCTGGAATTGTATCGTGGGAAATAAATCTAAAAAATTATGAGAAAATTATCTTTTATTGCTATCATTTTTATTGCATTTTTCAGCATGGCTAATGCGCAAAATGCTTATTGGGTGTTTTTCACCGACAAGCACAACACTACATTTGATCCCTATTCCTATTTTGATGCCAAGGCCATTGAGCGTTATCGGGTGAATCATGCGGATTTGTACGACATCACCAATTATCCGGTGAATCAGAAATATGAGCAGGCGGTGACGGCAGCTACTATTGAGTATATTGGGGAGTCGCGCTGGCTCAACGCGGTGGCGGTGACCGCTACGGAGGAGCAGATTGCCTTCGTGAAGGAGCTGCCTTTTGTGGCCCGTGTGCAAGAGATAGCCTCCGAAGCGAGCACCACGCAAACTCCGGCATTTACGCAGACCACCGCGCTGGATCCCAGCATAAACCAGGTGTCCATGATGCAGGGCGAAAAATTCCTGCAAAACAACATCAACGGCAAAGGCGTGCGCATCGCGGTGTTCGATGGCGGATTTCCAGATGTGGACACGCACCCCGCTTTCAAACATCTGCGTGATAATCACCAGATCGTCAAGACATGGAACTTTGCAACCAAGAAAGAGAATGTCTATGGCTACAATTCCCATGGGCGCATGGTGCTGAGTTGCATCGCAGGCATTATGAACGACACTACCATGTTGGGCCTCGCTCCCGGCGCAGAGTTCCTGCTCGCACGCACGGAAGTGGAAGCCGAAAAGAAGAAAGAGGAGGTTTGGTGGGTGCAGGCCTTGGAGTGGGCCGACCAGAACGGTGCCTCCATCGTGAGCAGTTCGTTGGGCTATGGCAAGGAACTCCATAATCTCAAGGATATGGATGGTAAGACCTCCATAGTAGCCAAGGGAGCCTCCACCGCCGTTAGCAAGGGCATATTGGTGTGCACGGCCATGGGCAACGAAGGCGATGAGAAAGAATGGAAAATGCTGGTCACTCCCGCCGATGCTGACGGCGTGTTGTCGGTGGGCGCAGTGAATGCTTTGGATAGTCGTGAATCCTACAGTTCTTTCGGTCCGACTGCAGACGGTCGTCGCAAACCCAATGTGGTGGCCTGCGGCAATGATATGGTGGCTGCCGCCAAAGGCAACTTCACCCACGCACAGGGCACTTCCTTTGCTACCCCGATGGTGTCGGGCTTCGCCGCCTGCGTGAAGCAGATGCACCCCGAATGGACGGCAAAGCAGTTGTTGGAAGAGATTGAAAAGTCCGCTAATCATTATCCTTACTACGATTATGCCTTTGGCTACGGCGTGCCGCAAGCCGGCTATTTCACCGATGGCAAAAAAGAGAATAAAACCGCCTTTACGATGACGGAAGACGATGATTACCTGTATATTATCCCTGCCAACACTGAAAACACGGGCAAACTTTTCTATAATATCCAGAACGGCGATGGTACGTTGGATTACTATGACATAAAGCAACTAGGTTATCGTGTGGGCGATGTGGGAGAAAATTATTATACAGACAGCAATAAAGTCTATTTCAGCATTTCAAAAGGTATGTTGGAAGAAGGACAAACAGTAAATATATGGTACGGCAACCAATATGCGCAATATGTGAAAGGTAAAGACAAGGTGGCTGTTGCCGATACTGCTGTAACCTTTGGTATGTCTGACATGCACAGTGATTTTCGGCGTTGTGGAAGCGCGGCCAGACCAGATGATGACATTTTCAATCGTAAACCAAAACGCTATTCCGGCAACTTGGTGCTCAACGCCTCTTTCATGCTTCCCTCCATGTGGACACCGCAGGGCAACATCCATCAGGCGAAAAGGGTGTCTCGATCATTCTCATTTAGTTTGGTCAATAACTGGCAAGTCGCGAGAGTGTATGGATTGGGCTTCCGCATCGGTTTCGGTTCCTCTTGGTATGCGTTGCAGGATTATAATACTCCAACATACGCATATCCGACGGATCAGGATATTATATATTACCAGTATCCGAAACCAGAAATTAAAAAACATAATCTGAAAACCACCCAGTTCGATTTGGAGTTTACGCAACGATTTGTGCTTGCCAATCTTTCCTATTCGCAGTGCTATATTGAGGCGGGTGTGTTCGGCGATTGGATTACGGGCAGCCGGTTGAAGACTAAGATGGTTTTAGGCGATCAGCAAGTTACATCCGTACAAAAACTTTATTACCGCGATGGTTTGAACAAGTTGGATTGCGGCGTACGCCTGCGTTTAGGATTCACCACATTCTGCTCTATTTACGGACAATACCGTATCACGCCGATAATGAAAAACGGCATCGACCTGCCGAAATGGGAGATGGGTCTTCAGATTAACGTTGGTCACTATTCCAGAAACGGCCTGTTCGCAGGATTGCTGAATTGATGGTAAAATGGATTAGTCCAGAATACCGTTCTGAGTAATAAACAAGATCCTTCCGCTGTGCCCGGTTTTTATCATAGCCATTAACCTTACCGGGAGAGCGGAAGGGCTTTTTTTATGAGATAGAGAAAGGACGAAGGGAGTAACTTACTCTTTCGGTCCTGCTTCTTTTTTAGGCTTGGACTCGTGGGGCGTGATGTCAGAGAATATTTTACGCTGGGTGAAAAGCAGGACGGCAGCCAGCGCCGCGCCCATCACATCGGAAATGGTGCAGGCGGCCCAGATGCCGGTGAGTCCGTTCAGTTCCATGTTGGTAAAGATTGTCGGAATGAGGTAGGCTAACGGCAGCAGGAAAATGAGCTGTCTGGAAAGGCTGGTGGTGATGGCAATCCAGGGTTTGTCAATGGATTGGAAGAAGTTGGAGTTGACGATCGTGAAGCCGATAAGGGGGAACATCACCATCAGGAAGCGCATGGCTGGTTTGCCGATTAATATGAGTTCCGCGTCTGAGGTAAAGATTTTCACCATGGTGGCAGGGAAGAGGCAGGATACCACGCTGCCGAACAAGCCGATAAGAACGCAAACCTTCATGGTGAGCAGAAAGACGTGCTTAAGCCTGTCTGCATGGCCTGCGCCGTAGTTGTAGCCGGCGATAGGCTGCATTCCTTGGCAGATGCCGAGGATGAGCATCACCATGAAGCTGCCGAAGGTGTTCACAATACCGTATGCTCCCACAGCAAGATCGCCGCCGTAGTGCAGCAGCTGGCTGTTCAGCATGGCCACGACAAACGAAGCGCACACATTCATCAGGAACGGACTCATGCCGATCAACGTGATGTTCTTGAAGATGTATCCTCTGGGTTTCCATCCGTGGGATTTGAAACGGATGAAAGATGTGGGCTTTATGAAGTGAAGAATGGACACGAAGGCGGTGATGGTCATGGAGATGGTGGTGGCCCAGGCGGCTCCTGCGATGCCTAAATGCAAGCCGAAGATGAGAATCGGGTCCAGAATCATGTTGAGTACGGCACCGCTGATCATGATGTACATGGACTTCATGGGGTAGCCGGAGGCACGGATGAGTCCAGTCAGATTGAAAGTCATGGTGGTGAAGAACATGCCGGGCAGCACGATGAGCATGTATTCACGGGCGTAGGAGAGGGTTTCTGCTGTTGCGCCGAAGCCCGTCAGGATGCGATCCATGAACAGATAGCCGCCCGTGACGAACAAGAATCCCAATATAATAGTAAATATCATGCTGTTGCCCAGGATGTTTTCGGCCCATTTCACGTCTTTTCTGCCCAGCACAATGGACATGCGTGCACTTGAGCCCACGCCAATGAGGGAACCGAAAGCATGGATGATATTCATGATGGGCATGGTGATGGCGAGGCCGGCGATAGCCATGGCACCCACCCCGTGACCTATGAAGATACGATCTACAATATTATAGACGGATGCGATGATTTGGCTGATAACGGACGGCAGGGCATACATCCATAATAGACTCCCTATATCCTTGGTTTCCAGTTCTTTGGTTTTATCTAATGCTTCCACAACGCTTCTAAAATTGAGGCGGCAAAAATACGAAATTCCAAGTTATGACTTGAATCCCTTTGAGGTTTGCTTTATTTTGTTTTTCGTTTTGTAACGAAAAATTCGTTATCTTTGCCGCCGTAAAATAAACAGATATGGTAGCATTGAAGAAACTTACTGCCTCGGAAGAGGCTATTATGCAGATAATCTGGAAGTTGGGACAAGGTTTCGCGCAAGACATCATGAGCGAGATTCCCGAGCCGAAACCCCCATACAACACCACGCTTTCCGTGGTGAAGGCACTGGAACGCAAGGGCTATGTCGGGCACGAGACTTTCGGGAAGGCGAACCGCTACTATCCGCTCATTTCCAAAGAAGACTACTCCCGTAGTCTGCTTGGTCGCGTGGTCAGCCACTATTTCAACAACTCCCTCTCCTCGCTGGTCTCCGCTTTCACGGCCGACCACCCCATCTCTGACCAGGAGCTGCAGGAACTCGAACGACTGGTCCATAAGGCAAAACAAAGTCTTAAATCCTAAATCACAAATCACGAGTCACAAATCGCAATTCCATGTTCAAGCTGGTAGATTTCGGAATTATAGTGTTGTCGAGCGGTTTTTTGCTGCTCTGTTATATGCTGTTTCTGCGTAAAGAGAAGTATCATCAACTTAATCGTTTCTATTTGCTGTTTTCTTTGGTGTTTTCTTCGTTGCTTCCTTTTATAAAGTTCAGTGTTCCTGTACAACCCCTAATACCGAATACTCAATCCTTTCTGACAACGGTTACGGAAGCTCCAGCCATTCCTTTTGGGATGGTATTGTATGTGGTAGGGGCTGCGCTTTTCTTTATCTTGTTCCTTTTGAGATTGTTTAAGGTCTTGAAGCAAATCATTGGAAAACGTTACATCGAGCTAAATGGTTTAAAAGTTATGGACAACCCAGAGCAGAAAGTGCCCTTTTCCTTTTTCCATTATGTTGTGGTAGATTCTACCACATTTGAGCTCGGTGAGCTGGATTTGGTACTTCGTCACGAGGCGGCTCACGCCAAACAATGGCATACGTTGGATATTCTTTTTGTAGAGATTCTCGGAGTGATTTGCTGGTTCAACCCTTTCGTGTGGGCGTATAAGTCCGCGCTCAAGTCTCAGCACGAGTATGCGGCCGACGCTGCAGTCATCCATTCGAATGTTCCCCGAAATGACTATTTCGATTTGATTTTGAAACAGATTCGACATCAAAACCGTCTGGCTCCCGTCCATTCGTTCAGTGCCACTGCTGTCAAAAGCCGCATTCGAATAATGATGGCTACTGTTCACGGTCACCACCGTTGGATGCGTTATCTTTCCGTAATTCCGGTGTCGGCATTGCTTGTTGTGGGCAATTCGCTGCTCGCCTCCTCTAAAAACGTTCCTTCGTTTATGGAAAATGCGGTGGTTCCCGCTGCGGTTTCGCAGTCGCTTTCCGAATATTCTGATAAGGCTGAGACTGTTCCGACGGAAAACGTAAAGGCAAAGAGAGCTGTCCGTCAGACCAAAACGCATACCCAACATACAGATGAGGTTTCCCACCCCAACGTATTAGAGTCCCAGCCCTGGCTTTCCACCCAGTATGGGGATCCCGTGGAGTTCTACGACAAAGTGGCCGATATAAAGCAGGAAGAACATTACAATGTAGTTGTGACGGGCGATGTGCCGCAAATCTATCAAGTCAGCGTCACCGAAACGCCATAATCTTTCCGTAATCTCTCTTAATGTTCAAAAACTTATTCCTTGAACAGCCCCGTAAGGGGCAAGAGCTTGGTAGAATTGATTACAACGAAAATATCATTATATAACGAAACCGTCATTAAAACCCCAAAGCAATGAAAAAAATTACAAACATTTTGATTATCACGATTTTGTGCTTGGTCGTTCAGGCACAGGAACCCGTTCTTTCACCGAGGTTGAAAGCGTATTACCGTATCAAGATGGAGATGAGCAATCTTTACAGTGAGTTCAGTTGGGCAGAAAATCGGACAAAGGACACGGTAGCTATGCGGGAGATTCTTGCCCGTTACGAGGAGAACAGGCAGCGGTTGCAGCAGTTTCCCGAATATTTCCGCCCTTCCTGGGATGCGCGCAACTATGCTGATATGCTCGCTATATTCGGTCGTTATGCGGAGGCGGTTGCCCTTTACGATACGGCGTTCTACGATCGCAAAATGGAGGCATACGACTTCAACCTTCCTTACCGTCGGGCCTATTTTGCAGGCGACACGCTGCTACACCAGCGCAAGCTTTCCGAATATCAGCAAGCGGAGTGCGGTCTGTATTCATACAACGAGTGGCAGGTGCGCAGAAAGTTGTGGGAATTGCAGCAGATGGACCAGATGGCCATCAAACTGTCGGATTTGCCGGGACTTGACCACGAGTTGGAGGTCGGGATACTGGCATTCAAGGATTCCATTCTGAAAGCGTCCATAGCGCAGCTTCGGGCGGACTATCCTGAAATCGAGGATGTGCTTTCCTTGGACTTTTTCGCCAAATTTCTCTTGGGCCGCCACCTCTATTCAGCCGATCCGGATTACTGGTTCGAGGTGGAGTATCCGCGTTCTCGCAAGCTTTTGGAGAGCGGACAGGGCAGTCCGGAATCGTACGCGCACACCTACGACTTCTACCTGGTGCGCACCGGCAAGGGGAAGAGCTATTATGGCCAATATGGTTGTTCGGACGACCTGACTCCTGCGGACACGGCGGAGATCAACCATCACCGCGCCGACATCGGGCTGGAACCCCTTGAGGCGGAAAGGCGGGACAAGAATGTGATTTATATCACGTATTGAAAGGATGTCAAATTTCAGATTATCAGTGATTTATCTAAAATGAAAGTCTGCGGTAACCTGTTTTTTTTACGGGTTACCGCTGGGTTATTTTTTTACGGCTGGAATTGTTCCTTTAAGTCTTGCAAAAAATGGTGTGATAATCTGCGTTAATCTGCGTGGTCTGCGGGACAATTATATGCCCGCGGAACTCGCAGAAATACGCAGACAGGATATTTACAAGATTCAAGGGGATAATTCAGATTTTTAAAAGTCTGCGGTAACTTCCGGCTCCGTGTTGGTGGCGCGCTACTCGTAATATTCGATCTTGCGCCACACGACCTCCGTCGCGGTCATCGAATCATCGCTGCCCCCCTCATATCGCACACGCTTCACCCAATTCCCCTGCTTGTCATAGGTATATTGGTAGCGGATAATCTTGAATGGCTGGCCTTTTGTCTGATAACCGGCATGCTCCACTAAATTGCCGTGCTCGTCATACGACCATTCTTCCAAAACGGCCATTTTGTAGTCGAAAAAGGATTCGTTGATCCTAAATTCCCCGACCAATGCCTCCTTTTTCACGATTCTTCCGGCGGAATCGTAGGTGGTTTGAATATGACGGTCAAAGGTGCGTTGCGTGCCCTTCACATCATAATGCTTGCGTTCAATCTCTCTTCCGGCGCTGTCATATTGGTAATAGCAGTCCATTCCGCTGGGTTTCCAATCCCCGATGGAATAATCGCGGATCATGTTATGCCGATCGTCATATTCATACCCACAACTTGCGCTAAAGCCTTTGCATTTACAAGTGCTGTTGTCTCCCTTATAGCCGTTACAGCGACCCTTGAAAATCATATTGTCCAAGCTGTCATACACAAAAGCATCCATCCATTGCACTGTTTTGCCATTGTTCATTTGATGCGCCACCAGATTGCCCCGCTCATCATAGCAATAGCAATCGACGATGCCGACACTCTTTTCCCCGTGGTGCCCAAGGTCGGATGGACAAGCCCTGCTTTTCAATTCATCCTTATAGTTAAACTCTTCCACCCGTACAGGTTTTCCCTCGTCATTTAACGTGATCACCTTTTCGCTTAAGCCGTCAAATTTTCGATAATAGGTTGACATCTTGGTCAGATGCCCGTTTTTGTCATATTCGAAATTAATATCTCGACCAACAGATTCCCCCGTTACCTGTCTTAGAAGTCCAGAGCCGTCAAAGCCGTATAGGGCTGCCAATGCGGTGGTATCATAATCCTCCTCGGACAAAGGACGGGCGTCGTCGAGGTCATAAACCAAGGAATCCTTCAGGGCAATCTTCCAGGCCAGACACCTGATCAAATGTCCATTTTTGGAAAAAAGCCACTCCTGAAGTTTGGACCCAAGGTCCTTGGAATTACTGCCGTGTTTCAGCACTTCGGTCTGCTCAACCGATTTGACAGTTCCGTTCAGCGAGATGTTTAGATGCTTGTAGTCTCCATAGAAAAGTTGGAACTCTTGGTAAGGCTCCGTGAAGACGAATTCGGTTTTCTCACGTGGCTCAACGATTTCAACGGAAGCCCCGACAGAATCGGGGGTGAAGACCTCAATCGGTTTATAACGGGTACTTTGCCGGGTGTCGGTTTTCTTGCCGCCCTTGACAATCTCGATTACGTCATTGTGCAGTTTTTCGTAATCAATGTTCTCCTTGTAGGTGTATTCGTACATGGAGCTCCGTATTTCGCTGTTCTCCGTTGAGATGTATCTCGTCATGATGTAGTCAAAAGGCATGTCTGTACCATGAAACATAATCAAATGCAGGCGGTATAGCTGGTCTTTGTCACTGCCGTCGGGTTTGGTGCTGTAAACGTAATAGACCACCTTGGTGAAACTGGTGGAGAAACGGTTTTTCGGCAATTCGTCGTACCACTCATACCCCCAGATATTCAGCGTGTCTATCTTGAAAAAGTCGAAGTTGTAATAGTGGCAAAGCTCGTACTCGCACGGCAGTTTGTTCTTTTTGTGCGCTTTGTACAACAGAGCCCTGTTTTCAGCGGCTTTCTTATAATTTCCCAAACCAGAGTAACAGACAATCTTGTTGCGGATAGCAAAATAATCGGTTTCCGGCTTCATCAAGGTCAGCATCTCCTCATTGAGCTTCAACGCCTCCCCGAAGTTCTCCCGGTACCTGTATGCCATTTCAAGCATATAGGCCGTCCTGTAATAATCGAAGGTGGCATCCTTGTAAGTCCGACTTTTGTCAGCTGGAAGTCCCTGCCAACGCTGTTTGGCGTATTGATATGCCTCGTCGAAGAGACCAGACTGGCATAGACTGTCAATGTGCCGCTCATGGGGATCGCTTTGCGCGTATGCACATCCGAACGGAATCATGGTGGCAATGATCAGCAGTAAGTGTATCACTTTTTCCATAGCTCATTTCACAACAGGACTTCAAAATACGATCTCTTTTCGCTACTGCCAATTTAAATGAGAAGTCCTTGAATCATAGATTGACTAAATAACGTTGCAAATATATCCTTTATTTGAATAAAGGATACAAAAAAGTGAAATTGTTGCAGTTTATCGATATTTTTTTTCATTTCCCGAAAACCTTCTTGAAAAAACGCCACCGTGCTCGCCACCACCTCTTTCCGGTGGCGCGTGATGGTGTGGTTCTCGCCCTCCACCACCTGCAGGGTCGCGTGGTTGCCGTACGCCTCCAGGAACTTTTCGCTGCACCACAGCGGTACGGTGCCGTCGCGGCTGCCGTTCAATAACGTCAATGTGCCGCCTTCCATTCAAATGTCACGGGTTCCACGGCGAGGGCCTCGCAGCTGTTGAAGCAGTGCCATACGGTGCTGTCGAAGGCAAACACGCGGCTGTTCTGGATGTGGATGGTACCATATATATATATAAAGGAGACAGAATGTCAGGTCCGCTGACACGCCAAAGGAGAGACTGGGCAAAACCGGAGAAGACAATGAATGTCAGGCAAAAGTGAAGAACAGCTTTTTAATAATGGAAGGTATGAGCATTAAACTGCAAAATATAAAAATAATAAAAGATATATTCTTTTCGGATTCTGAGGACGGGCATATACAATTTGGCGTTTTTTGATACCTATTTCATATCCATTTTCCGGGTCCAGATGAATCGATTTTTCGCCACTTTTTGCAAAAAACTCCGAAATTGCTCCGAAAACACCTCCGAAAATTCTGTTCAAAAGGCTTGTTTTTGCCCATTTTGAGGCCTGAAAACTATAAAAAATCAAACAAAATTAAATTTTTTCTAACTGATTATCAATACAATAAGAAAAAAATTAAAAAAAAGTGGGTATAGGTAGGCGAATGTAATCTTCTAAAGTGTATTTTTGCGGTCCCAAATGAGAGGGAAACAGGGCAGCGGCCCTGGAGGGCAGAGGGGCCGGAAATTGGGAGGTTCATTGAAAGAATGAAGAAGATGTAGCAAATACTCAAGGATTTTTTTGAGATTCGCAAGCGATAAGGTCGGGACAGACAAAAGAAAAAGAAAGAAATTAATTAGGATGGAGAGTTTGATCCTGGCTCAGGATGAACGCTGGCGGCAGGCTTAATACATGCAAGTCGAACGGTAAGGCCGAGTGCAGCAATGCACGAGGTACACGAGTGGCGCACGGGTGCGTAACGCGTATGCAACCTGCCCCCAACCGGGACAAAACAGCTGGAAACGGCTGCTAATATCCCATGGTCACCGGAAGTGGCATCACCTTTGGTGTAAAGATTCATTGGTTGGGGATGGGCATGCGTATTATTAGGTAGTTGGCGGGGTAACGGCCCACCAAGCCGACGATGATTAGGGGTTCTGAGAGGAAAGACCCCCACACTGGAACTGAGACACGGTCCAGACTCCTACGGGAGGCAGCAGTAGGGAATATTGGGCAATGGAGGCAACTCTGACCCAGCCATGCCGCGTGAAGGAATAAGGCCCTATGGGTCGTAAACTTCTTTTACCGCAGAGTAAACCCGGGGACGCGTCCCCGGTTGAGAGTATGCGGGGAATAAGTATCGGCTAACTCCGTGCCAGCAGCCGCGGTAATACGGGGGATACGAGCGTTATCCGGATTTATTGGGTTTAAAGGGTGCGCAGGCGGACCGTTAAGTCAGGGGTGAAAAGTCCGTGCTCAACATGGACCGTGCCTTTGATACTGGCGGACTGGAGTGTGATAGACGTGGCCGGAATGTGGTGTGTAGCGGTGAAATGCTTAGATATGCCACAGAACACCGATCGAGAAGTCAGGTCGCGAGTTCACAACTGACGCTCATGCACGAAAGCGTGGGGATCAAACAGGATTAGATACCCTGGTAGTCCACGCTGTAAACGATGATCACTCGTTGTTGGTGGGCGACCATCAGCGGCCAAGCGAAAGCGATAAGTGATCCACCTGGGGAGTACGATCGCAAGGTTGAAACTCAAAGGAATTGACGGGGGCCCGCACAAGCGGAGGAGCATGTGGTTTAATTCGATGATACGCGAGGAACCTTACCCGGGCTTGAACGTAGGACGGCGGCGCAGGAGACTGCGCTTCCCTTCGGGGCGTCTTGCGAGGTGCTGCATGGTTGTCGTCAGCTCGTGCCGTGAGGTGTTAGGTTAAGTCCTGCAACGAGCGCAACCCTTACCTCCAGTTACCAGCACGTGATGGTGGGGACTCTGGAGGAACTGCCTACGCAAGTAGAGAGGAAGGTGGGGATGACGTCAAATCAGCACGGCCCTTATGTCCGGGGCTACACACGTGCTACAATGGCGCGCACAGAAGGCAGCGACCCTGCGAGGGGGAGCGAATCCCGAAAGCGCGTCTCAGTTCGGATCGGAGTCTGGAACCCGACTCTGTGAAGTTGGATTCGCTAGTAATCGCGCATCAGCCATGACGCGGTGAATACGTTCCCGGGCCTTGTACACACCGCCCGTCAAGCCATGGAAGATGGTGGTACCTGAAGTCTGTACCCGCAAGGAGCGGCCTAAGGTAAAACTGTTAACTGGGGCTAAGTCGTAACAAGGTAGCCGTACCGGAAGGTGTGGCTGGAATACCTCCTTTCTGGAGCGACCTTATCACGAACTTGTGGTATCTCACTCTCCAAGAGTATTTGCTATACATCATTCTTTAATATATAGGTTGTTAAAAAGAGATTTTTAATAACCACTCTTACTCTGAAAGATGAGTAAAACGTTCTTTGACATTATGGAAGAAAATAAGCTTGACAATCAAAAGCCG
>R23__coassemble_109_pt1 | contig 61812 bp, 57 predicted proteins | sample R23__metabat2_high_PE_022 | metagenome-assembled genome bin R23
CCGATAATTTAATTTTATAAAATAAATTCAAATTATCTGTACAAAACAGCAAAAAACAATATTTTTGTGGCTGTTTTGTGGCGCACGCCTTACGGTACAGATATTGGAGTTGCTTATGTTCATAATGCAAGTGATTAGATTTTGATATGAAGTTGATAAAAATGACTGAAAAAGGTGTTTGCGGCTTGTTCTGCAAACATGAGAATCATCAAAATCAGCACATTAGTGCATGGTAGTGTTACTCATTTCCATAGAGAATGGAATGCAAAAATAATAAAAAATGAAATGCGAAATTTATTCAAGTTTATTCAAGTTTATTCAAGTTGGTTCAAGTTAACTCAAGTTAAACTTCGCATATATTTCACCCAGCTATCCTTTGAGCCAATCTCACCCCCCATGAACCCCATTCACCCCCATGTATCTCATCTTATGAATCCCATTTCACTAACGACAAGTAAAGGAGAATGATTAGTTGGTTGGCGAGTAGTATAAAGAAAAAGGTCGGATTACAAAACAGGTGCACGATTAAGAGAATAAGAATGGAGAACAAGATCTTGTGATATGTTGCAATGCCAGATTATGGCTCTACTCGAATTTTTCATAGGCTACAAAACCAGCAGGGTATAAAAAGCCCCAATAGAAAAAAGTGCTGTTTAACCATGATGTTATGCTCAATGTGTCTTGAGTAACATGCACAATAAAACTGACAAAGCATGCAGAAACAAGACTGAAAACCATAAAAAACACGTATTTGTGTTTCTTGATAAGTTTAGATAGCGTATTTTCAGGTTTCATCGCATTAATTTTAACGTGTATTTATAGGTTGCAGCAAATCATTTAAATCATTGATGTTTGATGGGTTAATGATGGTATCTGTTATTATTTCCCCATTTTTGTCAAAAGAGATATACCTATAGTTCACCCAATATTCAAAATAGGAATGAAATGTGTTGTTGGTGTCACAATAAATGGGAATCTTGTCCATAATTGTCAACTTTTGTTGGGGGGTAAGAATAATACCGTCAATAGATTTGCAGAAATCGTTTATGGAACGTGTATCTGTATTAATCATCACTACTGCAACTTCATTTGTGAGGATGTTATATTTGTTTCTTAACAATATTTTCGAGACTTGAGGGGTGCAATGGGGACAAGCTGATTCCGATAAAAGAAGAAATGACGAGTACGCGCTGATATTCTCTCCGATTATTCTTTTCAGATAGGATGATACAGCCTCTTTTTTTGTCAGTTTTGGTGATGCCTTGTTGTATTCAGCCCTTCTTGTGTTAATGAGGTCTCGTAAATAATTCTTGTTTCTATTGTCAAAAGAATAGGTGTAATAGGTATATGTGGTTTGAGGAGTGTTTTTCTTCGAAAGAAGAAATCCCTTTTTGTATGGAATAATATATGGTAAGTGTCCGTCAGGAATAATGCCTTCTCCGATTTTCCTCATTTTTTTATCTAGGATCACAAAACTATAAATGGCGTTTTCCCGCTGAATGGATAATGGACCATCGGAGGAGTCGCAGGCGATTTTTGCCGTCATGTACAATAGCTGATGGGTTGGGTCATATACTATATTTTCATATCGGGAACGGTAGGCATCGAATGGTTTGGCTGTTTCTCCTATTCTATAAGGAAGAATATCACCTATGGTTTGAAAGGAAACGATTTCTCGTGATAATTTGCTTTTTTCGGGATTATAGCAAAATAAAACAGGACTATTGCTGAAAAAGAAATATATGACATCTTCAGAAGATGTTCCGTGTGGGGAACGATAATAGGAGGGCCAATAAAACCCTTTTGGGGCTTTAGGAAAGGATATGGGCAACTCCTTTGCCATATTCTTATGTCCAGGTGCGTATGACATCATTCTGATCAGACTTTGGGATGAAATCCCAGTATCGCTCCATGCAAGAATAGGAATAAAAAAATGTTGGGAATGATGCAATAGTGGACACTCGGCGTATGAAACATAATGTCGGGTTGAGTTATCCTCCATGATGTTGTTCCGAGTCCGAACGGGAAGACTACTCAAGTCAAAAGTGTCCAAGATATTCTTGTTCCGATCTATCAGAAGGATGCTTTCATCATGAAAATCATTGTCATATACTGCAATCAAGGCTATTAGTATCGAATCCTTGCCGACAATCACAGCATCATAAACCTCCATGTAAGGTTTGATATTCAAATCTATGGAATCGATAACTTTTCCATCGGTAAGATCATATATAATATATTGGTTTGACGGATGTCTGATACCTCTGGAAATAAGATGGTTCCTGCTGTCTGCTTGAATTTGAAGCATAAATCCGGGTGTGGGATCTGTCCTGCTGTGGGAAGTGGCAATGTCATACTCTTCGCGGAGTATGACATTGCCTATGTTATGGTTAGTACTGCATGAAACAACAAACAATAATGTTGTTATCCATAATACTAATGAAAGAGGAATCTGTTTCATGTGGACAAATTACAATACATGCCTTAATCTTATGTGTCCCATTTCACTAACGACAAGTAAAGGAGAATGATTAGTTGGTTGGCGAGTAGTATAAAGAAAAAGGTCGGATTACAAAACAGGTGCACGATTAAGAGAATAAGAATAGAGAACAAGATGAAAGACAGGATAAATATCCTTTTTTTCACAGAGGTGTTTTTCTTTGAAGGGCTTGATCTTTTGTCAATTATGTAAGCACATACTAACAAGGCAATACTTACAATAATAGTAGCGGAGAACGCAAGATAAAACCATGTTGGAATATCTTTTAAAGACAAATCCGCAATATTTAAAGAAATTATCAAAGCTACAATAGGTATTATGATAGATATTGCGGCACAGGAATAAAGAATTTTACGTGTCATAACAAAAGGATTTGTCCATTTAACATCTTTTGACAGCTCTTTTATATTGCCATGCGGCAACTGCCATAGCCACCCCATAAGTGCTACTGGCTAATATAACGCATCCTACAACGCCTGGTCCCGAGAAACCACACCCAATCAATGCTGCTTCATAAGCAGCAGTTGCGGCTGTCATGCTTACCGCATACATTCGTAGAGCTTCGTTCAAGCACTCTTCTTTATCGTTTGGATTGGTTGTTTTTTCTTGTGCTATGTTGCAATAAATTGCAGCTGCAATAACGTTCCATTGAGTGTTATAATCCAAAGCATCAAAGTTTGGATATTGATGAGTGATGTCAAAATACAACTCTTTTGCTGTTATTTGCGAATGTTCCATGAATGAAATAGGTATATAAACGGGATTCTGTGATTGATTATACGTGAACAATTCAAAACCATATTCACTTTCTTGAAAAATGAATCCGTCAATATCGTGGCATAGAGCACATAAAGACTCATAGAGTGAGAATAATTCATTCTCATCACCATTATTATAAGCATCCTGTATTGCCGAGAGTAATGATTGTAACTGTGATATTTGATAATCCGATATCTCATTTTTGGTTTGTCCGATCACGTTGCTTGATGCAAGAGTTTTCAGGATGTTTTGTGCTAAATCTCGAATAAGAGAAGATTGGCTTAACTCAAGAATGTCAATTCCATATTCATCCATAATATTCTGAATGAAATTTTCTTCAAGAAAGTAGTAACTGTGTTGAATATTGCTTTTGCTAACATGTATGTTGTCAGTGCTTTCTTTTTCACAACCTGCAAATAATACAAGCATCAGTGTTGCTATTATTGTAGTAATCTTATTTCTTTTCATATTCCCGATAATTTAATTTTATAAAATAAATTCAAATTATCTGTACAAAACAGCAAAAAACAATATTTTTGTGGCTGTTTTGTGGCGCACGCCTTACGGTACAGATATTGGAGTTGCTTATGTTCATAATGCAAGTGATTAGATTTTGATATGAAGTTGATAAAAATGACTGAAAAAGGTGTTTGCGGCTTGTTCTGCAAACATGAGAATCATCAAAATCAGCACATTAGTGCATGGTAGGGTTACTCATTTCCATAGAGAATGGAATGCAAAAATATTAAAAAATGAAATACGAAAATTATTCAAGTTGATTCAAGTTAAACTTCGTATATAATCCCCTAGTTGTCTCTTGAGCTAATTTCGCCCAATTCACCTCTTGTACCTCTTCATATTACTACCCCGGCATTCGGCCACCCCTTCTGAAACAGAAGGGGAATTCATTTCTCCTTTACCCCATTTACCTCTTGTACCCCATTTACCTCTTGTACCCCATTCACCCCTTTTACCTCTTTTACCACCTTCACCTCATTCACCTATTCCACGGTAATCTCATCCATAAACAGCCATGCCTGCTCGCCGGCGCTGATGTGCCAAGCGGGCAGTTTTCCATAACTGGATGCCTTCACCTTGAGATAGCGTCCGGTGGCGTCGCCCTTGACCACAAACTCGTGCAGTTTGGCATCTTCAGACTTTTCAGAACCAATGCCGTTGGCGGTGCCGAACAGCGTGTAGTGCTCGCCATCGTCCGAGATGTAAACTTCCACTTTTGAGGGGTAGAATATCCAAGCCCGCACGTCTTCCAGACAGCTTACGGCCACGGAGTGTACGGTCTTGGATTCATCCAATGTGATCACACCCTCAAAGTCGCCAGGGAAGCCTTGCCAGCCGCCCACGCGCCAGTTGGCCTTGGCGCGCAGCCCGTCGATGAGGCCGTCTTCACCGCCCGCAAAGTAATGCTGGGCAGGCTTGGTGATGTAGGACAGCTTCTTGTCTTTGTTGAAATGCCGGTAGTTAGCCTCGGCCACCTTGCTGGCCCCGGAAATCTTGTTGTAGGCAATCGCTTTCAGCGTGGTGCTCTCTTTGATGGTGATGGGGCTTTCGTATTTCGTGCCGTGCGTGGGCGCGGGTGTGCTGCCGTCGGTCGTATAGTAGATGTCGGTGAGTGCGGACATGGGCATGGCTTCAGGGATGTTACGCTGATAAAGGTTGATGCTGACTGTCAGACTGTCGTTGAAACACTCTTGGTCTGTGGAGAAATAGGGCACCGTGGTGACGGTCGGGTTGATGATGGCCTTGGGGGTGTTGATATAGCCCACGCCCCATGTCTCGCTCGGCTTCTCTCCCATCTTGAACTCCAACAAACCGCCGTCTTTGATCTGGTTGTAAGTGATGTAGGATTTGGTGAGCTCCTGCCCGTTGCATCGAACGGACTGGATATAAGGGAGATCCTTGTCGCGGGTAATGGTGAATTTCTTGCCATTCTCCAGATTGACAGTTACCTTGTCGAAAAGCGGATAGCCGATGATGTACTGGTTCTTGCCCGGACATACGGGATAGAAGCCCATCGCGCTGAATACGTACCAAGCCGACATCTGGCCGCAGTCTTCGTTGCCGCAGAGCCCGTCGGGTTTCGAGGTGTAGAGCTCGGTCATGATCTTGCGGGTCAGCTCCTGCGTCTTCCACGGCTGGCCGATGAAGTTGTACAAGTAGGCGGCGTGGTGGCTCGGCTCGTTGCCGTGCGCATATTGCCCGATCACGCCCGTGATGTCCGACTGGTCGCGGCCGGTCATCTTGGAGTCGCCGTAGAACAGGGAGTCCAGAAACACGCCCATGGCTTTTTCCCCGCCCATGAGATAGACGTAGTCGGTGACATCGTGGGGCACGTAGGTGGAGTACTGCCAGCAGTTGGCCTCTGTGTAGAAGTTGTTGACCTCCGTGGGGTTGAACGGGGTGGCGAAAGCGCCGTTGCGCTTGCCGTGCATGAACCCGTCTGGATCCAGGATGTTCTTGTAGAACTGGGCGCGGTCGATGAACTCGTTGTAAACCTCCTGGTTGCCGATCTCTTTGGCAAACTGCGCGATGCACCAGTCGTCGTAGGCGTATTCCAGTGTCTTGGACACGGATTCGTTGTCAGCATCACCGGGAATGTAGCCGTATTGGGCATACTCGGGCCGTCCGAGCTTGTTGAGGGTCGCACTGTGCACCATGGCGCGGAGCATCTCGTTCACATCGTAAGGGCGCATGCCTTTGATGTAAGCATCCCAGATAACCGGCACGGAGTGGTAGCCGATCATACACCAGGTTTCGTGCGCCGAGAGTTCCCATACGGGCAACATGCTGCCTTCGCGGTAATGCTGCATGAAGGTGTAGAGAAAATCTCCCGTGCGCTTCTGGTCAATGATGTTCAGCAGCGGGTGCAGGGCACGGTAGGTGTCCCATAGCGAGAAAACCGTGTACATCTGGTGCTTCGGATCCCCATTGTGAATCTCGCCGTCCTGCCCGCGATAGCGACCGTCCAGGTCGGAATAGAGATACGGGGAGGTGAAGCAGTGATACAAGGCGGTGTAGAAAGTCTTGAGGTACTCTTTGTTGGAAGATTCCACCTTTATTTTGCCCAATTCCTTGTCCCAGGCGGCTGCGGCCTCCGCGTTCACCTGCTCAAAAGACTTGCCTTGAAGCTCTTTCTGGTTGTTTATAGCCCCTTGGATGTCCACGGCGGAGATGGCCACGTTGAGGGTGACGTTTTTTGTTTTCTCTGAGAAATAGACGATTGCTTTGCAATTCTCGCCGCGCACATCGTTGTCGGCCACAAGTTTGTCGTCTTTATAGAATTCGATTTTCTGGATTGGTTCAGAAGGGATGATGGAGAAAGCGCAGTATTGGTCGGGGTTCCAGGCTTCGGAGCGACGAAAGCCGATAATCTCGTTGTCTTGGATTGTGATGCCCGAGGCAATCACCTTGTCGCGGTGCGTTAAGTCGATGATGATGCCGCGTTTCCCTTTCTTGGGGAAAGTATAGCTGTGCATAGCCACGCGCTGGCCGGCGGTCAGTTTTACGAAAATGCCGTTGTCAAGCATGACATGGTAAAGGCCTGGGGAGGCATGCTCGTTCTTGTGGGAGAACGAAAGGGCATACTCCTCGTTGTGGATGGAGGGCTCCCCGATGAACGGGGTGATGAGCACATCGCCGTAGTCGCTGCAGCCCGTGCCGCTGAGGTGGGTGTGCGAGAAGCCGTATATGAGACTGTCGGTGTAGTGGTAGCCGGAGCAACCGTCCCAGCCGTCAAGGCGAGTGTCGGGGCTCACTTGCACGGCTCCGAAGGGCACGAGGGCACCCGGGAACGTGTGCCCGTGCTCGGCGGTGCCTACAAATGGGTTTACATATTCGCTCTGGGCGAAAATGGTGAACACCGAGAGAAACATTATCCAAAAAACGAGGATTTTTTTCATGTCAGGAATGTTTTATGCTTTAACAGTATCACGATTTCTCAACGCCACAAAGCCCAGATAGAGCAGGCAGGCCAGCGTGACGAAGAAGGCGTATTTCGGGGCTACATAGGCGGCGGCACCCGTGATGAGCGGCACGATGGCGGCACCCACGATCGCCGTGGTCATCAAACCGGCAATCTCGTTGGTCTTCTCCGGAATCCGATCCACACAGATGGAGAAGATGAGCGGGAAGATGTTGGCGAAACCGATACCGATGAGGATGAAACTCAGCCAGGTGGTGAAAGCGTTGTACGGCAGGAACAGGAGCACATTGCCGATGATGGAGACTAAAATGGTGAGTACCAGGAATACAGCCGGTTTGATATAACGCAAGCACACACCGCCGAAGAAACGGCCTACGAACAGGGCGAGAATCAGCACGATGTTGCCCAATGCCGGCGTGATGCCCGGGTTGTTTGCAATCAAAATGGAGGGGATGCGGTTGAACATGGAGGCCTCGGCACCGCAGTAAAAGAAAATGCCTAAGAACATCATGAGGATGTAAGGGTTGCCCAATGCTTTGAAACAACTGCCCAGTGTGGTGGGTTGGGTCTCCTCTTTCTCGGCGTTGTTGGGTACGAAAATGACAACCAGAACCAGCGTGATGAGCAACACCGCGGCGAAGATGGGGAACAGGATACGGAATCCCATATCGACGGTTTCGGTGGAGCCTTCCGGCGTGAAAGAGAACCAGCCGTACTTCATCAGCGAGGTGCCGATGAGCACTAAGATGAGCGAGGTGGACAGCGTGCCGATGGCCTTCAGCGACTGGGCGAAGGAGAGCATGCTGGAGTATTTGCCTTCGGGTGACACGTCACGGATGAGCGGGTTGCCGGACACTTGCAGGATGGTGGCTCCGGCGCCCATCAGCAGCACTGCCAGCAGGATGATAGGGAAGTTGAAGGCTATGATGGGCAAAATGGCGCCCAAGAGGAACAGGATAAGTCCGATGGTCAGCATCTTCTTCTTGCCGGTTTTCGACTGCCAAACGCCGGTGGGCACCGACAGCACACCGAACATAATCATGCCGGCAAAGGAGACGAATGAGGCCATGAAAGGCGAGATGCGGAAAGCCTTTTCCACTACAGACACCAGCTGGTTGGCGGCATCGCCGAACCCCATGGCCAGGAATACGAAGAATACGGATACGAGGGATAATGATTTTTTCATAAAGATTGTTTTTTAAGAGTTGCAAAAATACGAAAAAAGGTATCTTTGCAGAAATTTTTTTCCTATGTATGAAAATGATCAAAGAATAGTAGTGACACTGGACGCGGGAGGCACCCATTTCCGCTTCAACGCCATCCGAGGCAACCAATCCATTGTGGATACCATTGAATTATCCTCCGAAGCACAGAATCTGGACAAATGTCTGGGCAATCTGGTGCAAGGCTTCGAGGCGGTGATGAAGAAACTGCCTGAGAAGCCTGTGGCCATCAGCTTCGCTTTCCCCGGCCCCGCCGACTATCCCAACGGCATTTTCCCGACGCGGCTGACCAACTTCCCCGCCTTTGAGGGTGGGGTCGCACTCGGACCGTTTTTGGAACGCAAGTTCAAAATGCCTGTCTTTATCAATAACGATGCGGATTTGTTTACCTACGGCGAAGCCTTGGCAGGCGTATTGCCGGAGGTGAATGCCAAACTCAAGAAGATGGGCTCTGTGAAGCAGTATTACAATCTCATTGGTTTCATCTTGGGCACGGGTTTTGGTATCGGCATTACATCGCGCGAGCAGATGTACATTGGCGACAACTGCTGTTCGGAGATCTATTGCACGCCGCACAAGCAGGAACCGGAACTGATTGTGGAAGATGGTGTTTCGCAGCGTGCGGTGCTGTATAATTACCGCATGATTGCCAACGATCCGAAAAAAGACAGCTACAAGGATTCGTTGGATATTTTCAAAATTGCCGAGGGGATATTGGAGGGAGACCGGAAGGCGGCGCAGTTGGCGTTCGCCCGTTTCGGCGAGGTGGCCGGCTATGCCATCGCGCACGCGGTGTGTATGCTGGACGGCATCATCGTGCTTGGCGGCGGGCTTTCCAAGTCGCACAAATACTACATGCCTGCGCTGCTCAAGGAGTTGCGCGCGCAGATGCGCACGCGTGGCGGTGACACACTCTCGCGCGTGCCCTCATACGTCTATAATTTGGAGGACGAAGCCGAGTTCAAGGCCTTTGCGCAAGGCCAACAGCGCGAGATTGCCATCTATGGCACGAAAGAGAAAGTCTTGTGTGACACACGGAAACGGCTGGGAATTGCGGTTTCCCACATCGGTACCAGTGTGGCCACGACCACCGGAGCCTATTGCTACGCACTTCATAATCTCAAATAATCCTCATCATGCGAAAATTGATCATTCTGCTTGTTGTTCTTGTTCTCAATATTTTCAATCTTCAGGCCCAGGATAGCGTTCAAGTGCGCAAATATTTGCAGGATTTGTGCGCGCCTGCCATGCACGGGCGTGGTTATGCGTACAACGGGGACGCCCTCGCCGCCGACTATATCCGCGAGCAGTTCAAACGGATGCAGATCGCTCCGTTCCAGTATTTCGATTACTATGAGCGCTACGGATTCAACGTCTATGCCATGGAAGGCCAAGTGGCGGCGGAGTTGAACGGCAAGCCTCTGGGATTGTGGTCCGAATTTGCCTTTGCTCCCTATTCCCATTCAGCTGATGCAGAGTTTATCATGCTGGCCATAGATCCACAGGTGCTGGTCAACCCCAACCAACTCAAGGAATTCTGTCAGAAAAACAAAAAGCAGATGGACAACAATTGCCTGTTGTACGTGGACATGAGCCAATGTGAGGATCAGGGTATCAAGAAAAAGGTGGATGAGATGTGCCGTTATCTGCGTGTGTGGAATGGAGATTATCCGTTTAAGGGGCTGATATTAGGAGTGAAAGAGATTCCGGCGTGGTCGTTTGCCTTTGCCAAGAGCCGTTGCGAGTACATATTGTGTTATGTCAAATCGAACTCGATTAAAAGAAAGAATAATAAGATCAGATTATTGTGCACCAACGAGTTGAGTTTTCACAATACGCAGAATGTGTGCGCGTACATCCCGGGCGCGGAAGTGCCGGATAGCATAGTGGTGATCGGGGCGCACTACGACCATCTCGGGCAGATGGGGGACGAAATCATGTTTCCGGGTTGCCATGACAACGCTTCGGGCGTGGCCACGATGTTGGACATGGCACGCTATTTCAAGGAGCATCCGTTGCGCTACACCACGGTGTTTGTGGCGTTCAGCGGCGAGGAGGCCGGCTTGATGGGCTCGTCGTTCTTCGTGCGCGACTCGCTGTTTGACTTCTCCAAGGTGAAGTTGATGTTGAACTTGGACTTGTTGTGTGGCGGTGACGATGGCTTCATGGTAGTGAATTCGCAGGCGGAGAACACGAAGGGCTTTTACGACAGCTTGGTGGCCTTGAACGAGCAGATGAGCAAGAAGAAGGGTGGGGTAAAGGAGATCAAGTCGCGGCCCAATGCCGCCAACAGCGACCATTATCCGTTCGCGAAGAAGGGCATGCCGGCGGTGTTTGTATATACGTTGGGCGGCAAGACGGGCGGCTATCACCAACCCGACGACACGCCCGAGAACGCCAGTTTGAAACAATATCACAATATTGTGGAGTTGTTGATCAAAGGGGTTGAGGGGATGTGCAAGTGAGGGAATGATGATTCCGTGATATTCGTAAATATCTGTGTGTAATTGTGTTATATTGAAAGCAAAGGAATTGATAAATGATTTAAAATACATGGACGAACAGATTGAACGGATCAGGCAGATGGAGCACAGGTTGGAGCGTGCCAGTGAGGTGTTGGGGCGTTTGGACGCTGTGTTGGATGAATGTGAGGCTGTTCAGGAGGATTTGCGGGCGTTGGACCAGTATCTGGGCAGTCCGGAGTGGCGTGCCAACTGCCGTGCTGACGAGGCGGGGATGTTGCCGGAGGATTTGCATCGCGGTGCTCTCAGCGAAGACGGCATCTGGAACGTTTTGGACCGCCACCGCGAGATAAGGGAACGCTGCTCTCTCCGGCCACGCACTCCTCCGCGTGCTGAAAGCACGCTGTCCCAATAACCCCGCACAGCTTGTCTGTGTGGGGTGGATCGCATGATGGTCACGGCACCCTGATACATCCCGCGTGCCGAAGGCACGCCACTACAATCACAGAACAAACACAAACCATAACACAAAATTAACACCATGAGTTATACCACTACCTACTATCACATCGTTTTTCGCACTTACCGTAGCGAAATGTCAATCCCCGAAGAGCACGAGCGGGAGCTATATGCCTATATCTTCGGCATCGCCAGGAAACTCAACTGTCAGACTTACCGTATAGGCGGTATGTCAGACCATGTACACATGTTTGTGTCATTGCCTGCCACATTGCCTTTGGCATCCTTTGTGCAGCAGGTGAAGACCGCCAGCAGTAAATGGATGAAGGCGAATCCGCATTTTCCGGCATTTCACGGCTGGGGTCACGAGTATGTGGGTTTCAGCTACAGTATCCATGACAAGGGCAAGATTGTCGGATACATCTTGCGACAGAAGGAACACCACAAGCAGGTTTCGTTTGCGGAGGAATATCTTGCTCTGGTTAAGGCGCACGGGATTGTGGTTGATGATCGCTATTTTCTGCGGGATGAGTAGCGGCGTGCCTCCGGCACGCAGGTTTGCTGGGCGGGTATTGCGCACACATTGCACAGCACACTCTACACATCTCAGAGTAGTGCTTGCCCCCACACAGACAAGCTGTGCGGGGTTAATGGGATGGCGTGTCTGCGACACGCTGCTCTCTCCAGCCACGCAGTCCGAAGGACTGCATCGCTAGGTAGCGTTGGGATAGGGGAGAGAGAATATCGCACGCTGGAGGTGTGCGGGGAAAAGGGAAGGGTCTTTTGATTGGGATTCCGCCGTGAACATAGTGAACGGCGGAATGGTGCGTGTGATGCGAACCATTCCGCGAACCGCGTTAGCGGTTCCAGCTCTATAGGAAAAGGTTACCCATGAGTTTCCCACAACCCCGGAGGGGTTGCATAAACTGCTCTATGTGGTATGGGTGTAGCGGCAGCGTGGATAATTGCTGCAGCCATAGAAATACCCATATTGCCCATTCCGTAAAACAAGTTTTCCGCCGCAGCGGGGACAGTAGCCATTGCTAACAGAAACATAATTCCTGTAAATTTGCCCCTGAACATTGTTCACATGTTGTTTCCGGGATTTCTTGGATGTATTATTGGCTTCCAGCAAGGTGCTATATGCGCGTTGAACTTGTTCGGCAGACATGTGTTTTTGCGAATAAGATCGGATCACTCTGTTTATTTGGTTCCAATAAACCACATTGTCCAAGTATCGGTTTTTTAATGTGGCTTGCCTGGAAAAGGCGACAATGGAGATAAACAGGTTTGGGTGTATGTCAGTCAAGATGCGACCGAGCGCTTTTATATGGCCTTGATTCTGTTTTATGGGATTGTACAGTTGGTATTTGTTGCCATAGATGTTTTGGGTCCAATATTCACTGCTGGCACTACCGTATATCCAACCCTTGTAATTTTTGGTTTCAATGACAAAAATCCCGTATTCTGACACCACAACGTGGTCGATTTGTGAGGTGTGGCCATGACTGCTGATGAGAAGATTGTTGATGACCTTGTACTCTTCTGAAGGCAGTAACTGAAGCCTCAAATTCACATTCAGCTCACCTTTTTTCCCTCTAACTATTGCAGCTAATGGTTTCCTTAAAACGAGTATTAGAAAGCAAACACCCAAAAGAAGTATGAAAACAACAGTCTTAGCCATTTTTTTAGTCCGTCAGTAGGTGTTAATTTCAGTATTCATGCATTTATACAAATACGAACACAAAAGATAAGGATCAATCCACAACCCTATTGTATCATCATCTTTGAATTATAAGGGAAATTACCTTCGAGACCACGAGTGTAATTCACTTTAAATTCATTGTTTGAATACACTGAAACATTATAGTATGTATGCTCAACCTCTGAATATTTTGACTTATAATCAACCACCACATCCACAGTTCCGTCAGATTGAGGCACCGAACGGATATTGTTATATTTAAAATCGGGCACGTACATTTTAAGACAATATTTGATGGCCTCCACGGCAGTTTGTTCTGCGGATGACTTGACGGTCTGTTGGCCATCGCCATTTGTCTCGTTGGATTCCGACGGTTTGGGAGAAGCGTCGGCGTCGTTATGGAACTGATAGGACGAGGGCAGTCCGTTCATCTCCTGCAAGGCGGCCACTTCCTGTTGCAGTTGCGTGATCTGCTCCTGCAAGTCGCGTTGGCTGGGCGTATCGAGAAAAGTGCAGGAGTTAAGCGTAAAAGCAAGGGCTACTGAAACAAACAAGATTACATTTTTCATTGTAAAAATTATTTTTAGTTGCAAAAATTGAATGTGCAAAAATAGGTGAAATGGAAATAATGGTTATCGGTTCAGCATTTTGATCTTGTATTGCACATGGGCGCGGAGGTCGTCGCCCCCGAGAATTTCGATGTCGTCATAAAGGCCAAGAATGAAGCGAGTTACGCCTTCAAAGCGGCAGACTTCGGTTTCCAGCAGGAAATAGCCGCCGTCCACTTCTTTCAAAAACGGGGTGGAGAGCGGGTATTCTTCCTGCAGCAGACTGGCGGCGCGCACGGAGAGGCGGAGGCGGACCGGGAACCGCTGGGTGCCATGCATCCGGAAGACATCCACATAGCCGGTCTCATGGTGCTCTTCATTCTGCCATTCGGTATCAAGAATGCTCACTTTCCGGATTCTGGAGACTTTGAAGGTTTTCACCATCTGCGAGTCCAGCTCATAGCACCATACTTGGTCGTGGTCGGGAGTGAACGCGTAGGGTTCCACCAACCGGTCTGAGGTGGTGTTGCTGTGCCCTGACCGGTAGCCGACGAGCACCGTTTGCCGGTGATTCTCGATGGCGGAAGTGAGGTCGTGGATGGTCTGCCGGAGGCGCTTGCCTAATCCGAGGTCGCTGATGACCTTGTAGTCGTACAGGGCGTACAGTTTTTTCTTCAGCGATTCTTTTGACTTGGTGCCGGGGTCGATGGAGTCGATGGCGCAGCGCAGGATCATCTCCTCCTCTTCGGTAAAATGGAGCAGTTCGCTGAGGTGCCGCGACATCTTGTTGGTGGAGGTTTCGATGCGATAGACATTGTACTCGTTTCGTTTCACGGCGAAACCCGCCTCGCGGAAGGTGTCGATGTAGCGGAAGAAAGTGCGCTCGCTGAAGTTGAAATGGCGGCACACATCCGTCTTGTTCATGTATCGGTTGTTGGCGAGCAGCATCAGGAGTTGCAGTTCCCGCACGATTCTCGGTTGGTCCATGGCAGTTTTTTTATAATGAACGCACAAAGATACAAGGTTTCACTGACATATTCTGTCAGTGGGATATTTTTTTCAGGGTGACACGATGTGTCGCTGGTCAGGGCTTTATTTGCAAGGTGAAATTATCGGATGTTTAACTTAAAAAAATGAATTATGGAACTTTTGGTTTTACTTGGCGGTATCGCATGGATGCTTGAAACCCTTCTGGGTGTTTTCATTGGCAAAGAGCCGAAGATGTAAAGATTTAAAAACAAAAATTCAAAATGTCATGAAAAGGTTTTTGATGTTAATCATTACGCTGTCGCTTTTTGGAGGTGGCATGTTGAAGGCGCAGCATTTGACCTTCAAGGGCGTGCCCATCACCGGCACCTTGAAGGAGTTCACCAACGCAATGATTCAGAAGGGGTTTCACCACGAACTGACCCAAGATGGTTTGGCTGTGTTTTCCGGTGACTTTGCCGGTTACAAGGACTGCTCTTTCGGGGTGCTCACGCTCCAGAATCAGGATGTGGTCAACCTGGTCACGGTGTTGTTTTCGGAACACGAAACGTGGTCGTCATTGATAACCCAGTATAATAGGTTGAAACTGTTGTTGTCCCAAAAGTATGGTGCGCCTGCCGACAATACGGAGGTCTTTACTGCCGAATATCCGCCATCATCCGATTATTCCAAACTTTCCGCCTTGCATTCCGGGGAGTATGTTTGGTACACTTCATTTGAAACGGAGGAAGGCGAAATAAGACTATCGATTACCGAGGGCGTGTCCTATCACACGGGGTGTGTGCGTTTGACCTATTACGACAAGGCCAACACCGACAAGGTTCGTCAAGCGGCGTTTGATGATTTGTAGAAAGCACGCTGCTCTCTCCGGCCGCGCAGTCCGCAGGACTGCAGGCCCGGTTGGTGAAGGGATTGTGCGGGGAGAGAGAGAATATCGCACGCCGTAGGTGTGCGGGCGTGAAAACCGCATGCTCCAGTTGGTTGTCTCTATCTTTTGGTTATGATTCTGCGGCGCTTCCGAACCGCGTTAGCGGTTCCAGCTCTGTAGGAAACCCCCGGAGGGGTTGCATAAAAAAAACGCAGAAAGGCAAATATTTTGTAATTTTGTAGTTGCAATTCAATATGAATTATGACCTCCGAACAGTTAGACAGCATTATTAGTCATTACAAGGAAAAAGCAGTTCGCGCATACAATTATGATGACACATTCACCTGTAACCGAATGATTGCAATCGTTCATGATTTGGAAGATAATTATGATGATTATCTAAGTTTTGAGTACGGAAACGACCATTTGGAACTCTATTTTGACAGCATCATACCCAAAGTGGAACCCCGGCGGCACCCCTTGTTTCATGACATTGACCCATACGACGAAGCGGGAATGGATGAGGTTTTAGAATGGATGGAAGAGACGGACGAGGATTTTGACGAAGAGTTTGATGAGGATTTTGATATGTTTTAAGGCGGTGATGCCAACTTCAGAAGTTTTAAGTATTGATTTTTTCTCTAACGTGCTGCACCGTTTTTCTTAAAAAGATTTCTGCAATTTTTCAATGCCGGAGGCATGGCGTTCGACAAACTTCATACAAGACCGCAGTCCGTAGGACTGCATCGCTTGGTAGCGTTGGGATGTGGGGAGAGAGAATATCGCACGCCGTAGGTGTGCGGGCGTGAAAACCGCATGCTCCATTTGGTTGTCTCTATCTTTTGGTTATGATTCTGCGACGCTTCCGAACCGCGTTAGCGGTTCCAACTCTGTAGGAAACGGTCGGCCACGGGTTTTCCACAACCCCGGAGGGGTTGCATAAAAAAACGCGAGAAGGCAAATATTTTGTAATTTTGTTACGATAATTTAAAATCAATTGAACATGAAGAAAATAGCAATATTAGTGGTCTTCATATTGTTTGCTGTCGCCGCATCCCTCAATGCTCAGAATCCCGCATTGAGCGTTCCTAAATTCAAAGGTATAGAAATAACTGGCACGGTTGACCAGTTCGGTGCCAAACTTTCAGGTCAAGGGTTCACATTCTTGTCAAAAGAAGATTATGGGTCTGTATATATGGGCCGATTTGCAGGTATAAGTGATTGCTTTGTGTATTTGGTTCCCGTTGTGAATTCTAATGATATTGCTTCGATTACTGTGATGATTGGCTTGAAACCTTCCGATTATGAAGTTTTTAGTTATGAAACATGGGAAGATCTACTCGGCAACTATGAATTTTTGAAGGATCTTCTAACCGAAAAATATGGAAAACCCACTGAAGAAAATGAAGGTTTTTCAAAAGAGGCATACACAGCTAATTCTCATTTAAAATTGTCTGCTGTTAAAGATGGGCAATGTGAGTATTTTGCCCAATGGGGTGATTCTGATATAGATAAAATGGTTGTGAGATTAGACATTTCAGGCATTAAAAATTTGGGACGTGAATATGCAGTAATTACATTGCAATATCGGAATGTTGACAAAATGAAGGAATATAAGAAAGGGGTACTGGACGATTTATGATTTTTTGGATGTTTTGTCAAAATAAGATTGAATCAAATTATATTGGTCGGCGACCTCTTTCCGTTTCTTTTGCAATTCTTCAAGTTTAATCTTTCGCGCTCTGGTTTCCTCAATCGCTTCAATGTCTTCTATTAGTGGTCCACCAAGTCCAAAGAATGGATGGTGCACCGTTTTCAAATCAGCCGTTGCCTCTGCTATTTGTTTATCCAATATTTTTAGTTGTTGCTCGAATTGTCTTTTGGCCTCCATCATGGTGGGAGTTTGTGCCGCCACAAAAACATCCAAAAGGTTGTAAACCGCCGCTATCTGTTGTTTGGTCTCTTTGGAAGAACGGCGAGCGATGATTAGTGCGACAATGATTGCTATCATTCCCACAATAGGGCTCAAAATCGTTGCCCAGGATAAAATAGTGTCCATGATATAAACTTGTTAAATGCTACTACTTTTCTTAGAATTCTCCTCTGGTTCAAAGGGGGTATTAAAAACCTTGTCGGGGGTGGATAACCGTGTTAAATATTCTTGGTAATGACTCTATACATATTGTCTTTTTCCTTGTATGATGATATGAACTCTACTCTTTCCAAATATTGCAACAACTCTTTATTATAGTTGTTAACGGCTAATTTTGGCCTTAACCCCTTTTGAGCAGCAATCTCTTGATATTCCCCGCCCAACGCATTCAAAAAAGTCTTTACCATTTCGCCTTCAACGTTTTCTTTCTCAGCAAGACTAACAAAAATTCTTATCTTTTCCTCAATGTCGTCCATGCGTAGAATGAACCTTATTGTTTTACTAACGCCAAGGTTTTTAAGGGAACCCTCTTGAACAAAACGACATATTAGTTTGGCCATCTCAAGTGGCACATCATTTTTGGAAATTTCATCAATGTTATCAGAAATGAACAAAACCAATTCGTTAGCATTGATGTTTTCCGCATCCGAATTGATAAAACTGTTTATGTTCGCCCACGTAGGTTCGACCACATTAGTCTTCAAAGCAAGTTTTTTCTTCTCATTGTCCGTAATATCAGAAATCTTTTTGATCTTGTTGCGTTGTTTGTCTAAATATGCCTCTATAGAGCCATCAATTTCAAAGTCGTTGAATATAAACAAAAGGCTTTCCTCTGATTCTTCAATACTTTCTTCTGGAAAACAACCAATATATTCCTGGAAATTATTGTTCATATCAACAATAAGGGTTTTATTTCCAAGCATTCTTATTGTGGTCATGCTTGCCGAAATATAAGATTGTACCAATTTTGGATTCAAAAAGGAGACGATACTCAATATATTTTGCCGGTTTCGTACAAAGTAACACCCTAATATAATAAAACTCATGAATTCTGGATTACTGGACGTAGTAATCAAATCCTTAAATTTCAGGTTTTTACTATGAATGTGTGTTTTAATTTTTTTTGGTCCAATCTTATCCAAACAATCATTTATCAAATCAAAACTATTGCATATTTGTTTGTCAAAATCTAAATTGTTTTTAGAAACATCTTCAAGGTTTGCATATCTCAACAAAACTTCAAACAACACACTTTGTTTCTCTTCGTTTGATCCTGTCCCAGTAATTACACAGTCCTTATAAAAGGTTTTCCATCTTTGAAAAAGGCGAGTAAACACAACACTACAGCCATCAAACTCAGAAAAGAAAGCATATACAAAGTCTTTCTCTTTGTGTTTTATAATGCATCTAATGATCTTATCTAATTTTGAAGACATTTCATCACTACTTGTAGAATGATCTGCGATGTGTTTAACAAGAGAAATATTCAAGATGCCTACTTTATTATAGAGCTCATCTGTAAGTTCCTCAATAACAGACTCGATTTTGATGAGTTGGTAGTTGTAATCTTTTTTTCGCCCCACGCGTAAGTCCGTGATGAACTCTTTATCTTGGGGGGTTAGCGTAGCTGGATAGAAATAAGATATGTAGTCGTAGTAATACTCATTGATATATCCTTTTTTTAATAAGAACTCTACAAGTCTGTTTTTATCTTCTATCTCAGAAATGTCTTTTTGATAGGCTTTTATGTCGGAAGAATTCAATAATAGTGCAAGGGGCTTTTGTTGACAAATGGAGATTTCTTCATCTATTTGTTCTATTTCGTTCAAAAATTTCCGAATCACTTCATTCTCAAAGTTCAACCTTTGGAGGTAACCGTATTGAGCATCCACCTGCTTCTCAACTTTTTCAAATTTCAAATTTAAAGTATCAGTTTGTCGTCCATTATAATAATTAGTATATTCATAATGGCTAAAGTTATCATTCATCAATTCTTGGAACTTTTGTTCATCATCAATTAGTTCTTGTGGAGAGACTCTCTTGTTTCCAGAAACAAAATACAATATTTTGTATCTTGTATCTAACAAATACCTATTCACATATAACGACCTCAATTCTTTGCCATTTGTCAACTGATATTTATTCTTCTCAGAAACATACTTGTCTTCAAGCTCTTTCTTTTTTTGACGCAATGTCTCTAATACTTCATCCTGATACTTCTTCTTGTTTGAGATCACCTTATAAACAACCCCACCACGATTGTTTAATGCTGAAAAATCATCTGGAAAATAGTTTTTGTACACAATCATTCCGAGAAGATTTTTGGCCTCTAAGTTGTTACCAAGTTTTGTGCTATACTGAATATACTCATCAACTATATTGTACAACATTCTCATATCATCGATGTAGAGTCCCAACTCTTTACATGTAGATTCCAAAATATTTGTAACCCCATGTTGACGAAGAGCATTCAACAACATGTCTTTAGCATTTGAATAGTTGATGACAGGAATCACAGTCGTGATATAATCGAAGAATTTTGTTCTATTCGTATCATTAAAAATATCATCCCGGACAGCATAAATAAAGACGATACGTCTTCCAACTGAGTTTGATGAGTTTAGCAATTGATTGAGTTCACGCAATTTAAGGAAAATGTGAGTGGTTTCAAATCTGTCTAGATCTTCTATAATAACCACATTGTATTTTGTGACCTCAAAAAAGTAAATGATCTCATCCAAATGTTTATTGAAAACTGATGTGTTTTCAGCAATGCTGATTTCTCCGTCTTTGAAATTCAATTTGTTTACTTTAGAATTGTATGTGGCTACAAAGATTTTACCTATAAAAAAGATAGAAACGCCAGTCAAGTAAACTACACATAATAAATCCCATACCTTCTTCCATCCTGTGCTGCAAGAAAAAATGGAGCGTAAGGATTCCACCATTAGGAACTTCGGCTCAAATAGTACTATTACAGCGATAACAGCAAGGACCATAGCACTGGCTATCAGGAGTGCCTTGCAAAGTCTTATGTCTTGTATTCTTTTTAATCTTGATTGACGAAGCTTGTTGGCTTTCTCTTTGTATATGATTTGCTGGAGAATACTGTATTCTATAAGGTGGTTGATTTCATCCTTTTCTTTTGGGATTTTCTTGTCATTTTTGTCCGTCCTTTTATTCTGTTGAGATTCTTTATCTTTATCAATCAGATTTTTATACAGCGTGTCGTCTTCTAATGTTGCCAACGAAATACTCAAGTATTTTGCTTTTGGATAATCACGCATTAATGTTCTTAAGACAGAACTTTTTCCTGAACCGTAAGGTCCTGTTAAAGCAATATTTCTCACGTTCTCATCGCCGAGTTTATTTGCGATGTCTTCGACGGGACCATACTTTGGATTCGGCCGACCATCTTTATCTTTCCGCTCAATATAAACAGGAGCCAAATCATACTGATTTGATTCATCTTTAAAATGGCGAAGCAAAGGATCTTTATGGTTAAATCTCAACTTGCGAAAGAAAGAACAGATTTTTTCTTTGTTTAACATGGTTTATATTTATATGTGTATTTAATAATAATAATAATAACACTTTATCAAACAAGAATCGTGCCATCTTTAACGAGGTTTCATTTCCTGTCAAAAAAAGCAGATTAATGGCATAAAGACGTTCACCGACCATGTTTATCTGTCAGTCAGGTGATAATAGTATAGTTTATTCTGGATAATTAGGTTAGATTTCACTCCTCGTTTTCCTTGAAATTCTCCACCTGTTCCATCACCTCACGGAACACTTCTGGAGTGTACTGTGGAGGATAGCCATTCTTGACAAGGCAAATCTTGATGTCTTGTTTCAACTGGTCACGAACGCGCTGATTGTTGAGCCAATCGGCAAAGGACGATTTTGCATCAATGATGTCTCGAATCTTACATGCAAGACTTTTACACTTATCATTGACAACAATACCATCAACCTCCTTGTCTTCTCCGTATTCGAAGTTGTTCTTGTCTCTTAGATGAATTAAGATGTCATAAAATGCCTTCTCTTCAAAGGTAAGCCCCAACTTACGAAAACTCTCTCGGTCGGCTTGCATACCTTTGAGAATGTTCAAAGCCTGCTCAGTGGCATTTTTGATGATACTTTCCGCTGTGGCTTCCTGGGTTGCACCTGCTTCCTGTTCCGACAGGAATTTACGTCTGTCGTGGTACTCCTGAATGGTAGCCTCCAGCATTTCTTGAAATCTCTTTGATGCAACCTGATTGGTCCTACCATATTCTGTTATTTGCTTACGGAGAAGTTTTATCAGCGTTTCAAGTTTTGAGGCTGGCATCTTGATGTCTTCAAGCCTTTCTGTGAATTCAGGTCCGAAGATATCCATTTCCTCACCCTCTTCAAGAATGCTCTCCACATTGTTATACTTCAAGGCCTCTTCAACCATCTTTGCCACACGGCGATTCATGGTGTCAGTGTCTGGAGCATCGGTTCCATTCATTTTATAGACCATACCGGCAATAGCCATAAAGCATTGTGCCAATGCCGATTCCTCCTCGCTGAGCTCTCCAGAAGGCTGACAAAGGTCGTAAGCCTTTCGCATCCTCTTCACATTTTGCAGGAAATAGGTCTTGAAAGTAACTTTCTTTGTTTTCTTTCCATCCTTGCTGACAGAGTTAAAGTTCTCGTTTGATGAGAAAACGAACTCCGCAGCCTTTGCCAACAGAGTGTATCTTGTTGCCGGGTCGGTCTCCGGATTCAGGAATGGAGTCAGATCATAATTTCTGAACAAAGCCTTCAGAATCTCCATGTACTCACGGAAAATGAGAGTAGCCTGTTCTATATCATCTTCGGTTAATGCTACGGAATTGTCTCCACCATACATCTTCCTGGCTTCCAGCATCTGGTCACGAATGCCGATATAGTCAACTATCAAGCCATACTCCTTGGCAGGGTATTTTCGGTTAGCTCGGCTGATGGTCTGTATCAACGAATGTTTCTGCAACGGCTTATCGTTATACATGTAGGTAAGACATTCCACGTCAAAGCCCGTTATCCACATATCCACAACAATGACAATGCGGAAATTGGAACGTTCTTGTTTGAAAGCTGCATCCAAGTCTTCCGAACGTTGGTCGTTCTTCACGCCTCCAAGATAATTGTACATATCAGCCGCGTCATTGCTTCCTACGCTGGCTACCATGGCGATAGTAGGCATTTCCTTCAGCTCTTTGAGCTCTTCTGGCGATACTTTGACACCTTTTGGCGTTTTCCTCTCATCAAACCATTCAGGATAATGAGCCTTGAATTTCAATAGCAAGTCGTAAGCAATCTTCCTATTTGAACATACTATCATTGCTTTTTGCACTCTGTCTGGGTCGTTGGCTACGGAAGATACGTAGTGGTCATGTATATCAACGGCAAGTTTTTCCAGTCGGTCGGGCTCGCCAAGAATCATCTCTAACGAACTCATGGCCTTCTTGCTCTTTGCAATGTCTTCTTTGGTAGAACCTTCATCGGCGCACTTGGCGTAATAAGCCTCAATCTCTTTGGCTTTCTCCTGATTCAGCAACACTTTGGCAATGCGTGGATGATACTTGATAGGTACAGTTATCTTATCAGCGACAGCCTGGTCCATCGTGTAGCGGTCAATTTCGTCACCGAAAGTCTGGTAGGTTTCAGCGATGGGTGTTCCTGTAAAGCCTACGAATGTTGCGTTTGGCAAGGCTTCGCGCAGAACCTTGGCGTATGGCTTTGATATCATGGCACGCATATTCTCGTCAGCATCCTCGCTGAACTGAATGCGCTTTGAGCCTTCAATCTGTGTACGATGTGCTTCATCGCTAAAGCAGATAATGTTGCTTCGTTCATTGATAAGTCCAATCGGGTCATCTTTCCTGTCGCAGAACTTTTGGATAGTGCAGATAAAGAAACCTCCGCTATCTCTCAGACTAAGTTCTTCACGAAGCTTTTTGCGACTTGGCACTACAGAAACCTCACCCAAACCCAAAAATTCAGTACTCTTGGTAAAGAGTTTTGCACCTTGCTTCTGAAGGTCTTCGCGATCAACAATCATCAGTATCGTAGGCGAACCGATTTCTGCAGCACAGCGTAATGAGAGCTGACGGGCAAGGAATGCCATCGTATAGGTCTTACCACATCCAGTGGCTCCAAAGTAAGTTCCACCTTTACCGCTTTTTGTTTTTACTGATTTGATAACACTCTCCCTGAGCAGTCGTGTGGCAAAGAACTGTGGATAGCGGCACACAATTTCCTTTTCATCGCTGTCAAAGTTCTCATCTTGGAAATACACATAGTCCCTGAATATCTCCAAGAACCTTTCCGGACGATAAACGCCTCTCACCATTGTCTCCAACTCGTCGAAAGGCAGGGTGCTTACTTTATCGCCATTCTCTACGCGTCGCCAAGCATAAAAGTGTTCATAAGGTGTACGGACTGTTCCCAATCGTGTCTTCACGCCATCGCTGATACAAGCCAAAGGACAGTAATGAAGCAGTCCTGGAATATCTCGCCAATAGCGGATATTGATTTGTTCCCAAGCATCTTCAATCGTGGCATTGGCATCTGCTGGGTTCTTCAGTTCTATTACGCAAACTGGGATTCCGTTTACATACAGCAACACGTCTGGACGGCGGTTCTTTGTCACGCCATTATTCATGTATTCCACGGTGAACTGATTGACTACGCGGAAGATATTTGCATTCTTAGCCTGTGGATTATCTAAACACGTAAAGTCTATCAAATTGACAGTCGTTGGCCTTCCGTCTTTATCAACAGCTGGCACACCATTCACCATCCACTTATAGACTTTATGCAATGTGGCAAAATCCGAGTCGGCACCCACCAATCTTACGTTATCTGCAATGCGTTGCAGTTCCTCGTCCTTCACGTTCTTATTGTTGCCTTTCAAGAACTGAAGCAGGTCTTCCATATTGAGCACTTCTTTCCTGTTGGCTCTTGCTATAGAGTCACCATAAAGGTATTGCCAATCTTCCCTTTCGAGGAAAGCAATGAGAGCATTCTCGTAATCGCTCTCCACGAAGTGGCCGCTGATATTCTTTAATTTTGCCATAATCTTCTTTATAGATTTCAATATGTCATCCAAATATTCCACAGTTCAAGTCCATCAGACAAATCAATCATCAAGACATCGTTGCAAAAATTTTCTGCATTTCTTGAATAGACTCTTTCAACTCTTCTATTGTAAAAGCATCATTATTTTGATTTTCCGGATGGTCTATCTTATTTCTAATGTAATAAGGCAAAGTTGCATCTTGTGCAGCAAGAAGTTGTTTTGTCTTTTTATCCATAGGAACCCATTTTTTAGAAGTTTTCAATTTATGAGTGTCTTTTAGCCAGTTGTTAAATTTTGACTCAGTTGTTGCCCCTGACTCCATAAATAAATAGCCATACAATTCCTGATGGTATTCTTCTGTAATCTCGCCAAAAGCAAGATAGTTAACTTCATTTAATGAGGGGGATGGTAAATACCTCTTTTGAATTTTGAAAACTTCTTTTACACCACCATTATCTTGAATGAGTCTAATGTTATCGAAATCTAAATTTTTAACAATCAATGAGCTATGAGTTGTAAGCAAGACTTGTGTATGGTCTTGTTCTGACAATTTTTTAAGCGCGTCAACTAAAATTCGCTGATGTTCGAAATGCTGTGAAGTCTCGGGTTCTTCAATGGCATATATTATGCCTCTATTACTATTTTCAACTTTTCTTTTATCAGCTTCTGCTTGAAAGAAGCTCAAAAGAATTAGTCGTTTAACACCACTGCCTCGCTTGTTAATAGGAATATCATCATTACTAGATATTGAAACCTTTTTAAAAACATCGCTCCATTTAAGCCCCCCAGCCTCTGGAATCTTTGGCAGCAAGGTACTTGCAAGACTTGAGTTCAAATTATTCAGTTTTTCAAGAGTTGAAGTTGCAACCGTCTGCAATTCTTTTAGCACTTCATCAGAAACTTCTTTTAGCTTGTCTTGAACATTTTGACTTGATAGAATCTGTTTTACAGCCGTTTGTAAAGGATCTTGCACTTCGTTGTCCGCATCAGAATTTTTTCTATCTGATTGAAATAAAGAATAAATTGGTATATAATTTTGTAGTTTCTCCCAAATTGACTTGATACTATCGTCATCACCTTTAGACGTAGTTTCTATCTCTTTTTCTGACAACTGCAACTCGTTAGCGAAATGCGCCCAAATCGCTTTTCGCATTATAGAATTCACAGCCTTATTTTCACAAACAATATCGTTTTGTTCGATTATCTTCTTAAGTTCTGAGTTCTTTTTGGTTAATAACTCACAACAAATTTCATTAGATGGATGATTGGCTTTTATGAATACTTTTTCTTTTCCGGCATCCTTATATCTTTTAACGATTTCCAATTGATTGTCAGCATTTAACAAATACTCCTCTGACAAAGAAGTGGAATGAGTTGAGTCTATCGTTAATTCATCAGGTAGTTCTGAGAAACAAGCAGAAAAGACTATTTCATTATCACCATTTGCCAAACATGTTTTGTTTATATCTTCTTTTTCAAGTTTGACAACGCCTGTACCTGAATTGAAAAAGATATCAAGAGATTCTAATATAGTAGATTTTCCAACATCGTTTTTTCCTACAAATGCTGTTAAATTCTCAAAATCTATAATGGTTTCATTTTGATAACCACGAAAGTTTTTGATTTTGAATTTTACTAATTTCATATTTTGTCCTTTCTTTATTATTCCATTAAACTTCCCCGTATCAAAACAGGGCATATATTTTTAAGCTGTTCTTTGAGTGCTTCTGCTATGCGTTGACGCTCGATGTAACACTTCTGGATGTTGACAATCTCACGTTGAACAGAGATGTCGGGAATTGGGATTTCCACATCGTTCATATCATCCATTGTGAACACCTCTCTTGCACTTCCCCAAGAATTGAAACGCGCATAGCGGTTGAATTCTGAACGATCGAAGAACATAAAAAGGTATTCCGGCAAAAGTTTGGATGTATCTTTGCTCTTGAAAGTAGTATATATGGAAGATACTAATAATGGTTCTTCACCACGATTCAAAGCAATAGCCATCTTATCACCTCTCCTTGAAGTATCAGGAACATATACAAAAGTGTTTGCTTCTACAATCTTGTATGATGTAAGACTGACACCATTCATGTCAGCCTTGGTATCAATAAAAGATTTCTCTGTTGATATTCCTTTAACACTATTCAACTTTAATCGATTATCCGAATTCCTTTTATCGTATTGTTCAATGAACTCTCCAATTTTCAATTTTTCATTTTCAACTTTCAATTTATCCAAGTACCCATCGCAAACGAGTTTCAATTCTTCCACTTTGCTTTGATAGGCAGCGAGATTGTTTTGGAGTGCCAAATAAACATCAACGTATTTGCGCTGCTGTTCGATGGATGGGAGAGTGATGTCTAAATCACAGAAGTCCTCCCATGAGAATGTCTCACGAGCGCTTCCCCAGGAATTGAAACGGGAATAACGGTCAAACTCTGGACGGTTGAAGAACATGTATAAAAACTCTGGTACCAACAAGTCTAAACGATTACACTTGAATGTAGTATAAATTGAGGATATTAAAACTGAGCGGGAGTTATTATTAAATGCAAGGGCAATTTTGTCACCACGCCGTGACGTGTCCGGAACGTATGCAAAGTCTCTATAGTTTACTACTTTATAGGAGTCTAAACTAACGCCATCCATATTCGCTTTTGTCTCTATAAAGTTTTTCTCTGTAGAGATACCCTTTACATCCTCAAGCGAATATCTACCCATAGAATTACGCTCGTCTGTTAATTCAACGAGGTCCCCCAATTTATACTTATTCAATCCCATAGCCAATACCATTAAACGCCTCTTCAAGCATTGTTTGTGATTCTTTCTCGCGCTGCATTAGTTCTCTCATCTCCTGCTGAATGCGAGCCATCTCTTTGGGATAGTCTATCTCCAAATCGTGGTCAATGAACTCTATATACTTGCTTGGCACAAGGGTCCAGTTGTTGGCTTCGATTTCATCAATACCAACACTACGATATAGCTCAGGCACAGCAAAGTTTTTGCCATCTGTTCCCTCTGTCTGCCATTGGTGATAGATGTCTGCCACATGTTGAATCTGCTCCGTAACGAGTTGCACCTTCTTTTTCTGTTCTCCTTTCACTGGATTTTCCGTCCATTGACGCAAATCCATAAAGAGAATTTCATTTTCACGGTTTCTGAGTTCTCGCTCATGATATTTGCCACCCTTCTTGTTCTGATTGAGAATCCAGAAGGTAACGCTAATATCCGTTGTGATGAAAAGTTCTCTTGGCAAGATGATGATGGCTTCCACTTTGTCATTCTCTATCAGTTTCTTGCGGATTTCAAGAGCATCGGTGTCGCCCAAAGCACCATTGGCCAACAGGAATCCAGCCACACCAGAAAGAGGCTTCAAGTGAGAAAGCATGTGAAGAATCCACGCATAGTTGGCATTACTCTCCGGTGGAGTAGCATAGTCTGTCCAGCGAGAGTCGTTCTTTAAGTTGTCATTATACCAACCTTTCAAGTTGAAAGGAGGATTTGCCATGATATAGTCGAAGTAAAGACCTTTATGCAGGTCGTTGGTGAAAGTGGAATCGCTCTCCGAACCCAGATTATGACTGATACCACGCAGAGCGAGGTTCATCTTTGCCAGACGATAGGTGGCTGCTTCCTTCTCCTGTCCATATACATTGATACGACTAATGTCACCTTGTTTGGCTTTTACCAGGTCGGTACTCTGAATGAACATACCGCCAGAGCCGCAGCATGGGTCGTACAATGTGCCATCAAACGGCTCAATAACAGTAGCGATGAGCTGAACAACATCATGTGGTGTATAGAACTCGCCTTCCTCTTTCGTCGCATTAACAGCAAACTCCTTCAGGAAGTACTCATATACGCGGCCTATCAGGTCCTTCTCCTCACCAAAAGTCTTGTGGCTAATCTTGTTGACCTCGTCCACAATCTTCTTCATGTCGTTGGCTCCAAGATTGCGCTGGGTGAACGTACCTTCCACGAAACAGCCCTTCAGCGTGGGGTTCGTTTCGCCGATACTGCGCAGAGCCGTATCAAGTGCCACATTCAGTTGGGGAGCAGCAGTATTGATGATGGTTGACCAACGAGCCTCTACGGGCAAATCGAAAGTGCCATCTGCAAAAGTGGCATCATCGAAGAATGCCTTAATAATCTCCTCATTGTCTGGATCTAACCCTTCATCTATAAGTCGTTGACGAAGTGAAGCCACTCCATCCTCGTATTTCTCGCCCATAAAGCGGAGGAACACGAGAGTCAGCATCATATCACGCTTTTCAAAGAACGATCCAGAGTTCTTTGCTTGTCTTAATATATCTCGACACTTGAACAATATATTGTCAAGGTTCAGTGTTTCTTCTTTTACTTTCTTTGCCATAAATCATTGTATATCTTTTTTCCCACCCAAATTTTTCATTATCCCTTTGATAGTAACGCTTTTATCGTAAAGCCACCGTACTGCATCCGACCATTGAGTCTTGTCATCTATATCAAAGGGTCTGCAAATCAAGAATCTACTCGCTTTAGAAGCCTCTTTCCATTTTATTTTGTCTCCAATAGCCTGCTCTAATTCTTCTGTATGATTCCGCAAATGATAGTAAAGTTCTTTATTGTCTGAAATGTAAAGGCCAGCTGTTAATTCATGCTTTTGACGACTTGCGGTTAAGCAGATATGATATTCTGAAGAACCGATACTCAAATCATACCAATGCTGTGGATACGCTTTTCTGACAGAAAACTCCTTGAAAAAAGTTTCATGGTTAACGGCTTGAGTGTTAAATTCCTCCCAAAATCTAAGTTGAATTTCAGAAGTGTCAGAAAAGGCACTCTTAATTGTCCTGTCAATGATATCAGTCTCGGGATTGATAGGCAGGTTGTTCTCATACTCAATAATTTCAGCATCATCAACAGCCATCGCTATATCCCTGAAAATGTCAAGCGCCACTTGAGGAGCAACATTAAAGAATTCCCGATTTTGTCTGATTCGCAAATCAGTGAGGCGGTCTATCGTCTTGTGAACCAATTTTTCCACTTCATTATATTTCACCGTCTTCATCGTAGCATAAATCTCAAACGGAAGTGGCACAGCCGTGTTATCCAACTCTTTTGAGCGGACATCTACGGGACGGGAACTCTTTCCAATCTTTACCCAATCCTCCTTAAAACTGGGATTCGTCAGGATATAGACATACCCTTCTTGCGGCTCTTTGGTCATACAAAATGTTTTTGACAATTACCTGCAAAAATAACAAAAAACCGCATAAAAATTGACATATTTGTGCTGGAAAATGGCGGGTGGGGTGGGGGCGGATTTCATGGTTTTCCCCAACGTCCGCAATTGCCCTGCCCCATGCGGCAACGGGTACCATCGTTTGGGTGTTTTTGATTTTCCGGAATCCCATCATCATATTCCCGTAGAGACGCACGGCCGTGCGTCTCTACAATCACCCGTGTGTATGGACACATTGTGTGTTCATACAATTATCGCCCATGCGCATCCAAAACAATTATCGCCGTGCATCTCTACAATTCCCCAGGTGCTCCTTTCAATCGTTTGATTTCCTTGTCGAAATCGGAAATAATGGGTTGTGTCTTGTTGACGTGCAGAAGACACGCGATAGCCCGCGGCAATGATGGCATCGAGAGAGTAGAATGCAGTTTCGTTTCGTTGCATCTTTCCTTCTATGGCTCCATGTTGAGTGGTTATTTCCATTTTGGAAACAACCACATTGGCATCTAATTCGTTTTCTTCAAAAATATTCTTCAAATGCTTGCTAATGGCTGGCACACCCACGCCAAACAACTGAGCCATCGCCTTCTGCGTGGCCCAGATGGTCTCATCCTTGATGACCACCTGCACCTTGCCCTCCTCCTCGGGCAGCTGGTATAATATGAATTGGATTTCGTTGGTCATTATGTTTTTGTTTTTAATGTTCCAATTGGCTTTCGTTGAAGTACGACATAATGCTATTCTCCTTTCGTTAATTCATTATATAGAGCCACGCCCTTTACCGTCAGCAGGTATTTTTGGCGGGGATGACGAGGGGATTGTGGGTACAACATCCGGACATAACCGTCTGATATCGCAGGGTTAAGATGGTATTCCAAGAAATTGGGTCTATGCTTTAATGCCAATATTTCCATAAGTTGGGATATTGAATATGCTTTAAGACCTATTATTTTTATCAATTCAACAATAAAAGGATTGTTTGTATGGAACAAATCCCGTACTTGTTCGGGTACTTGTTCGGGTGGTTGTTCGGGTGCTTTTTTTGTACTTGTAGGGGCGGCCAGATTAGGTTGTACGCTCCATTCTGCGGTGGGATGGATGTGCAGGTATCGGTTACGTAAATCCCATTGCTCTCCAAGTAGAAGATTACGAAAGAATCGTTCCAGATAGACGGGAGAATAGTCGATGCCCTTCACAGCATTTTTGTAATTGGCACGCACCAGCGCATTGCGGAAGTACCAGGAATGGTGTGCAAACATGTCGTTATTTACCGAGAACCCCAACGAACGCAGGTACTTGACGATAAAAATGGCTGTTGCTCGTGTGTTACCTTCACGGAAAGGATGAATCTGCCATAATCCCGACACAAATTGTGCCACGTGTTCCGCCATTTGTCCTTTCTCTAATCCTGAATACACAAACTGTTTTTCCTGCTTCAGATCGTACTCCAGGGTCATTCTCAGTTCTTGCCAGCGGGCATAAACCACGCTGTCGCCTTCCAGCACCCATTCCTTCTTTGAGATGTCATAGTCGCGGAAATTGCCGGCGTGTTTGAAAACGCCCTCGAAAATGGCTCTGTGTATAGCTGCCAAACCAGCCACGCTGTATGTAAAGGCATCAGTTTGAAGCAATTTTGAAATATTACTGGACACCTTGTCGGCCTCTTCACTGTCTGCATCACTCGCATCGCGGGAGGTCTTGGTGATGTAGTACTGTTTCACGAGTTCCCGTGCCTCATCAATGGTGATTTCGCCTTCAATGTTGCGACGGGCGGTCTCTTGTAGATACTCAGAGGTCGTCAGCCCATCTACCGCCTGCAGCCCGATAGCCACACGCCACGCATCCGCCTTGAAGCGTTTCTCAGGTTCCCCTTGCCGGATATATTCGTCAAAATTTGAGTGTCCTTCGCTCATTTTATTCAATTATTGCACCACATGTTTCCAACTGCAAAAATAATGATTTTCCTAAAATAATTGGTCTTACCGCATGGAAAATGGCGAGGGCATACAAAGCCAACCCTTTTACCGTCAGCAGGTATTCTGCGGTAGGATGGATGTGCAGATAGCAACTGCGGATGGTTACCTCTCCGATATGGTTGCCTAAATAATAGTAAGTTATTGATATTTGATATATTAAAAGGATTGTAAAAAATAATAGATTGGAAATCATGGGAAATTTATGGAAAATTTCCCATCTTTTCCCAAAAAAACTGTATCTTTGCCACGAAAAAAGAATGAACAATGAGAATAGAACCGACTCCAAGATTGAATCCAGAGAAGCTTGCGGATGCTTTCCTAATGCTTCATGACCCTAAAATGCGGCCTTTGTTCCAGAGAATTAATAGTGAGTATTTGTATTGGGACAAAGTGAAATATTTAGGCCCCAAGGACATTGACAAGACTATATTATGGCAAGCGGTGAGGATTCAGCGTGATATTAATGCTCAATCCCTTCGGTTTGGAAAACACACCTTTCGCTTTACGATTACGAAGAATATGCTGGCTTTGCTTCACGATTTTGACATGAATTTGGGCGGAATCCTTGGCACTGAAAACATTATCCCCACAACTGACAAAAACTACTACTTGATCAGTTCTATTATGGAAGAAGCTATTGCTTCCAGTCAAATGGAAGGAGCCTCCACAACGCGGCGGATAGCCAAGGACATGCTTCGCAAACAATTGAGACCCAAAAACAAGAGTCAACAAATGATCGTCAACAATTATGAAACCATAAGCAAAATCTCAAAAAACTCGAAAGAAGAGTTGACGGAAGAAAAATTGCTTGACATTCACCGTTCGATAACAAACAAGACTTTGGATGATCCTGAAGATGAAGGCGTGTTTCGTAAAAACGACGACATCTATGTGGTGGACGGCAACACTGGTCATGTCTCGCACACACCTCCTTCCTATACCGAAATTGATGAGTTAATCCATGCTTTATGCGATTTTGCCAACAATGATGATAGTGACAATTTCATCCATCCCATCATCAAGGGCATTATCATCCATTTTATTCTGGCTTACATCCACCCATTTACTGACGGTAACGGAAGAACCGCAAGATCCCTCTTTTATTGGTACATGATCAAAAAAGGTTATTGGCTGACAGAATATCTTTCTATCTCCAGAATCATTTATGTCAATAAAAAATCATACGAAAAGGCCTTTCAATACACTGAGAGCGACGGCAACGACCTATCATATTTCATTCAACATCATCTGAATGTAATGAAAAAGGCCTTCGAGGAATTGAAAAAGTATCTCCAACGTAAAATTGACGAACAGCAGAACATCCTTCAATTCGTTGGAATTTTGAATATTAATGAACGTCAAAGGTATGTTCTTAAAATCATCTCTGATAGCAAGAGAACTATCTTTACCCCAAAAGAGTTGTCCACTCAATTTAACATTTCTACCAGAACTGCCAGAACAGATTTGCAGGAATTGGTAGGAATGGGCTATTTAAGTACAATAAATTTGAATAAAAGAGCAATAGGTTATATTAAATCACCAAATTTCGAAGAGCTGTTTCAAAAATCCTCGAAGCGTTAATAAAGGGAAATTAGGGGAAATTAAAGGAAAATTTCCCCTAATTTTATCCTATTGGGTGTCCCGAATTTTTGAAAATAAGGATGTACATTCTTTTATACAACTACCCCGCCCTTCGGGCACCCCTTCTTGAGAAGAAGGGGAATTTGGGTTGGTCATAACTCCCCCGTGCGGTTTGAATTTTAAAATTGGAAATAAATAAACGGTTGCAAATCAGCGGTGATGAACTGGTAGAGTACAAAGACCGCCAACACTACGATGAGGCCGATGAGCCAGATGGGCAACAGCGCGAAATTGACCCGGTACCAGCGCTTCCAACGCTCGGGCAGCCAGTGGATGACCATACCCAAGCCGAACAGCGTGAACACGATCCAATAGTTGGCCAAGATGTCAGGGATGGCCGCCACGTTCCAGTGCCCGCCAATGCTGTTGACCATCGCCTTGGCGGTGTTCCAGGCAGTTTCATTGGCCACTGCCGGGTCCAAATTGGAACCCGAACGGAAAAACAAACGTGTGAACGATATGAACACGAAGGTCATCAATACATTCCAACTGAAATTCAACCAGTTGATATCCCTGTTGGGCCAAATGGCCGAGTAAATGCAACGAATCAAGGTGCCGGCGAAGAAGACTCCCGACCATACGGTGAAGATCATCAGCACCGGACTGGGCCAGAACCAGTTGCACGCGAAAAACGCGCCGAAAATGACGAACGAGACCAAACTCCGCAGCCATTGCTGGAAATGCCGCCAAATTTTGAACCCCAAGATGCCGAAACCGTTCAAACCGCCCCAAATCATGAAGTTCCACGACGCGCCGTGCCACAAGCCGCCCAATAGCATGGTGTTCATCATGTTGATGTTGGTGCTGATCTTCAAACGCGCCTTTTTGCTGATAAGGGATATGATGGTGAGGATGACCGCCAACCCGACTATGATGCTCGTGATGACGGCGTTCTTGGTGAGCAAGATGATAACCGCGCCAATCATCAAAATGCACAAATAGGTGCCAATGGTGGCGTTGCGGTTGCCGCCCAGCGGAATGTACAGGTAGTCCTGCAGCCACTTGGAGAGCGAGATGTGCCAACGCTTCCAGAAGTTGCTCGGCGAGTCGGCCTTGTATGGGGAGTTGAAGTTCTTGGGCAAGTAGAAGCCCATCAGCATGGCCACGCCGATGGCAATGTCGGTGTAGCCCGAGAAGTCGGCATACACCTGCAATGAGTAGATGAACAACGCGGAGAAGTTCTCAAAAGCGGTGAACAACGAGGGGTTGTTGAAAACGCGGTCCACGAAGTTGACGGCGAGATAGTCGCTCATAATCAGCTTCTTGGCCAAACCGTTCAGGATCCAGAACACGGCGATGCCGAATTGGCGGCGGCTCAGGAAGAATTTCTTGTACAACTGTGGCACGAACTGGTCTGCACGCACGATGGGACCCGCCACCAGCTGCGGGAAGAAGGTGACGTAGAATCCAAAGTCGAAGATGTTGGATACATGGCGGATTTTCCGCTTATAGACATCCACCAAATAACTGATATTCTGGAAGGTATAGAAAGAGATGCCCACCGGAAGCAGAATCTTGGAGGCATCGAAATAGTCCTTGCCGCTCAAATCGTTGGTCCACTGCGCCAGCCAGTTGATGACCTCGTATTGGCTGCCCACGATGGTGTTGTACGCGTCCGTGAAGAAGTAGGCATACTTGAAATAGCAAAGCACGGCCAGATTGATCACCACACCCACGATTAGATGGAACTTCCGCGCACCCTGCCGCTTGGAGTGGTCCATGAAGATGCCCAAGAAGTAGTCGAGGATCATGTCGAAGATGAGGATGAGCACAAAGAGGCCGGAGGTCTTGTAGTAGAAGAAGACGCTGGCGAAGAACAGGAAGCCGTTGCGCAGCAGCCGTTTGCTGTGGAACAGGGAGAAGAAGGCGAACACCAAGGCGAAAAACGCCCAGAAGTTGAATTGCGTGAACAACAGCGGGTACTGCTCGTTGAACGAGAAGAGGTTGGTTAGAAATATTTTCAGGCTGTCCAGATTCATCTTTTCTCCATTTTCAGTTCACGAATAAAGGCTTCCCAGAAGAGGTCGCCGATGAGGTTGTAGCCGGCGGCAGTGAAGTGCACGCGGTCTTTCTGCGCCAGGCCCTTCTTGCGCCAGCTTTCCATGGATTTCAGTCCGCCCATCACGGCAAACTGGTCCCACACGGCCCCGCCCGTCAGGTCGGCGAGCCGGTACATGACATCCTGCACCATCGGGCCGGTCTTGTTCACATAATATCTTCCTTTCCTCCCTTTCTTCCAGGTGTCGTTGTTGGTGACGAAGATGAAAGCGCAGTCGGGGTTGGCCTCGCGGATGCGTTGCACTAATTTCAAATAATTGTTCTTGAACGCCACCGAATCGAAACTGCTGCCGTAGGCGTCGTTCACGCCGATGTTGAAGATAACGAGGTCGGGGTGCAGCAACTCCATGTCGCGCGTGAGGTTTTTGCAGCGCAAATATGAGGATGTTTGTGCACCGTTAACCCCTATGGATGATAGTGTGATGCCCGGTCTGCCGTTTTTCAGCAGGATGCCGTTTACCACGAAAGTATCGCCCTTGCTGCACGGGAAAAAGAGCGTGAAATCCTTCACGGGGCGGTTGAAAAAGAAGTAATAGCGGTCGTTGTCAAAGTCGATGCTGTCGGGGAAATGGTAGATGGTGTCCTCTTTGAGAATCGGATCGATGGGCCAGCCGTAGGCCTTGCCCAGCAGGATGACGGTGTCGGCCATGAAGTCGTGCTCCGGTGCGTTCATCCTGATGGTGATGGAGTTGAGTGTGTCGGAGTTCCACACCGCGATGCCGGAGGCCCCGAGGGGAAAGTCGTAGTTCTGGTACACATTGCGGATGAGGTTGAAAGGCCTTTCCTTGCCGGTTCTGTAGTCGCTGGGATTGTTGCAGGCGCTGGCGGCGGAGTAGGGGAAGATGAACCCACGGGCTGCAGCCGGTGCCCCGTACTCGTCGAGCAAGTGCTTGCGGATGCGGTGTGTCATGGTGCCTGCCTGCACGTGCGAGCCTCCCATCTGAATGATATGCACGTTACCCTGTTTGGTGGTCATCACCTGATCCAGCTTTTGGAAGAAGTGTACCAGCGGCAGGCTGTCGTGTCCCCAGTAGAGTGTGTCGAACTCAATGCGGATTTCGGTCTCCTCGGGGGTCTCGTCGATATCGGATTCCGTCTCCACAAAGGTGACGATGGTGTCCACTACCAGTGTGTCGGTATAGGTGGGCATGTCGGGCAATGAGTCGGCGGCGGTCAGGTCCACCTGTCCGAAAGCGGAGAATGCGCCCCAGGTCAGCAGCGTGAGCAGAATTGTGATTATCTTGCGGTGGCTGTCCATAGGGTGTCGAATTGTTGTTTGGGCATGTTTTTGCGGGTCCGGTAGAACTCGTACATGGTGGCGAAGCTGTTGGCGAGGGTTTGTCCCACCTTTTTGGCGCCGGCGGGGGTGAAGTGCACGTAGTCGGGACCTGCGAGCCCGTTGTGCGCCCAGGCCACCATGGAGCCCTGGCCGCCCATCACCTCGTAGATGTCCCAGTAGGCGGCGTGGTTGCGCAGTGCTGTGGCTCTCAAGCTGTCGATGAGTTGCGGCAGCATGGGGTAAGTGTCGAGCTTGCCGCCGTGCCGCGTGCTCATGTCGGAGGGACCGATGAACAGGATGGTGGCACCCGGGCAGCTCTGGCGCACGCGCTTGATCTGCTTGTCGATGGTCGCGCAGTAGTTGCTCAGCGACTTGTCGTTGTATATGACCGGCACGGAGTTGCCGCCAAATTGCAGGATGATCATGCCCACGTTGGCCTGCTTGTAGCAGGTGCGCAGCAATGTGTCTGTGATGAGGGTGAACTGGCTGCCGGAGGAACCTCGTAGCGGGATGTTGTCAACCGCCACGCCATAGCCGTCGTCCAGCATGATGCCGTAGATGTCAGCCGCGCCGCGCATGGAAATCTGCAGCGAGGTGGTGGCAGAATCCATTTGCCAGTGGCAGGTGTGTACGCCAGCGAGACCGGGTGACTGTGTTTCTGAGTAGCGACTCTTGCGGTCCTTGAGGGTGGCGGAGAAGTTGCCGTTGTGGTCGTTGTAGAGCAGGGTGATGTTGGAAAACCGCTTTACGCGAGCGTCAGTGGCGCTGTGGCGCGAGGCGTTGGCCCCGAAGGTGGCGCCGCCGCCCATGCGGTAGCACTTGGCCATGAGGCCGTAGTTGCCGTTGTTGCGCGCCCCGTCGCCGTAGGAGGTGTACAGGGTGAGGTCGCCGGAGGCGTTCTGGCTCACCGCGAACGAGGGGATGGTCTGAATCATCGGCACCATGCCCGGGCCGCCGCCGCCGAAGGTGCGCTGGAACCAGGAACGGATGTTGCACGAGATGCGGTCCATCTCGATTTGCGAGTCTCCGTAGTGGAGGATGCGCACCACCTCGTGGTTGGCGCGGGCCTGTTCCGCGCGGGCGAAAAAGCGGTCGAAGAAGGTGACGTCGTCATCCGGCAGGTAGAAGTGCCCCGGCAGCTCGGTAATCGCCTGACGGTACTGTTGCAAAGTGTCCTTCAGGTCGTTGAGATGCTTCAGCTCTACCGAGTCGATTTCCTTGATAGCCACATCGGAGGGCTTGTCGCCAGCCAGCACATCATCCAAAGAGGGGAAGTGCAGCTCCTTTTTGCCGATTTTTATCCCATCTTTTGGGAAGAACCGGCAGCCAACGGCCAACGTGCCTATAATCAATACGATGAATAAGAAAATCTTATATGGTTTCATCCTTCTCGGGACCTGTTTTTAAGAGGGGTGCAAAGATAGAAAAATATATTTTACTATTTTTGCAATTTGTGTGGCTGAGAAAATCGAGGCGATACAAAAGTGTATCAACCTTTGCCATCAAAATATAAGAGACAATGATTGACCAAATTATCGAATATAACAAATCCTTCGTCGCACAGAAAGGCTACGAGAAGTATATCACCGACAAGTATCCAGACAAGAAGTTGGCGGTTCTGTCGTGTATGGACACCCGTCTGACGGAGTTGCTGCCTGCCGCACTCGGATTGAAGAACGGCGACGCGAAGATTATCAAGAACGCCGGCGGTTTGGTGATCTCCGCTTTCGACTCGGCGATGCGCAGCCTGATTGTGGCCATCTACGAACTGGGCGTCCAGGAAATCATGGTGGTGGCGCACTCACACTGCGGGGCCTGCCACATGAGTTACGACCATTTCCACCACGAGATGATCGCCCGCGGCGTGACCGACGAAACGCTCGCCACCATCCGCCAATGCGGCATCGACCTGAACCACTGGTTGGAGGGCTTCAAGGACACCCCGACCTCCGTCCGCAAAACCGTCGAGACCATCCGCACCCACCCGCTCGTGCCGAAGGATATCGTGGTGCGCGGGTTCATCATCGATTCGGAAACGGGGGCGCTGGAGGAGATTGAGGGATGATGCTGACAGTCCGCCATATCCGCCATTGGTACGAGCCGAAGTTGCCTCATGCGGTCTTCATCAACGGGTTTTTCGCCGGGATGATGAGAGACCACGACCTGCACATTGAGGCGCCGCCCGGAACTTACAGCCTTAAAGTGCAGTTCGGCGGTCCGCTGCGTTTTGGGAAAAGTGGCAAGAGCATCGACCTGTCACTGTCATCCACCACGCAGGTGGAGGTGCCGCAAAACGGCGAGGTCCTCTGCACGTTTCACGACCGCGAGCGACTCTGGAACATCCTGTTCGACATCGACCTTGTCCTTTGGGTCGTTTCCTGGTTCGTCACGATGCCCCCGCTCTACAAGATTCTTTCCGATGTCTTCTTCGCAATTTGGCTGGTGCGGTTAGTGGTGATACGGAAGCGGTATTATAAAATTGTGACATCTTGATGTATCACGAAAATTGTATTTTTGCACTTTCAATAATTCTATTTTTATGAGCAATCCCCTTTTCAACATCCAATACGGCCTGTTCGTCATCACCACGTGTGACGGCGGCCGCGACAACGGCTGTATCAGCAACACCATCGCGCAGGTGGCCATGCAGCCCGACCGCATCTCCGTGGCCCTCAACAAGGGCAACCTGACCACCGAACTTATCCAGCGTTCGCGTCGGTTCACCGCCTCCATCATCAGTGAGGCTGCCGACTTCGAGCTGTTCAAACACTTTGGCTTCCAGAGCGGGCGCGAGGTCGATAAGTTCGCTGACTTCAAGGACTGCCGCCGTGTCGCGAACGGCACGATGGCTGTCACCCGCGGCACCAACGCCTACATCTCCGTCGAGGTGGAGCAGGTCGTAGATCTCGGCTCCCACGTCCTCTTCATCGGACCCGTCACCGAGTCGGAAGTGCTCAGCGAGGTACCTTCCGCCACGTATAGCTACTACATGGAGCACATTAAGCCGAAGCCGCAACCTGTGGGCAAGACCGCCGAGGGCAAGACCGTTTGGCGTTGTGTCATCTGCGGCTACGAGTATGTAGGCGAGGAACTTCCGGAGGACTTCATCTGTCCCATCTGCAAACATCCCGCCTCGGATTTCGAGAAGGTTGTTGTGGAAGCCAATGCGCCCGCGAGTGCAAGCAAGTATGCCGGGACGCGCACGGAGAAGAACTTGGAGGCCGCTTTTGCTGGCGAGAGCATGGCCCGCAACAAATACACCTACTACGCCTCCGTGGCCCAGCGGAACGGCTACGAGCAGATTGCCGCCCTCTTCCTGAAGACCGCCGACAACGAGCGCGAACACGCCAAGCTCTGGTTCAACCATTTGGGCGGCGTGGGCACGACCGCCGAGAACCTGCTGCACGCCGCCGAAGGCGAGAACTACGAGTGGACGGACATGTACGACAAGTTCGCCCGCGAAGCCGACGAGGAAGGATTCCACGAGCTGGCCGAGCAGTTCCGGGCCGTCGCGGCCATCGAGAAGCACCACGAGGAGCGCTACCGTGCCCTGTTGCACAACGTGGAGGCCGCAGAGGTCTTCCGCAAGAGCGGTGTCAGCATCTGGGAGTGCCGCAACTGTGGTCACATCGTGATCGGCACTGAAGCCCCCAAGGTCTGCCCCGTCTGCTTCTACGCCCAGGGCTGGTTTGAGATCAACGCGGAGAACTACTAACCATAGTAAACTGCTCAAAAGGCATGAAAAAGGCCCTTCTTGTCCTCATCACCTTCCTGTTGACCGTCAGCGTGCAAGCGCAGCAGCGCGACCGGTTAGGGGAACTTGATGTAGTGTGCCGCAACGAGATCGTGACCCACACCTCCGTGGCCCCCGACGGCACACTTTGGATGGCGACCGAATGCGGGGAAATTTACTGCGCCGCCGACATCCACTCTCCGTGGCGTATCCTGAAAGAAGGATCTCTTGGGGGCGACCAAGGTGAAACCTTTGAGAATATCGTGGCTTTCGATCGCAACACAGCGGTCATCGTGGGCAACATGTGGCGCGGTTATTTCAGGCGGACAACCACAGGAGGCCAATCGTGGGATGAAATCAAGTACGACAGTAAACGGGGGTATGAGTGGTTCCACCCCGTTTGGCGCGGCCAAGGAGGAACGATGTGGACGGGCTCCCAGAACGGCTATTTGGCTTTCAGCACCGACAGCGGACGCACCTTCTCCGTACTGTTCAACACATCCTTCAACAACAAGACGGACATCCGGGACATCTACATGCTCTCGGCCGACAACGGCTGGATTGCCACCCGTGAAGGAGGGCTATACAGCACCTCAGACAACTGGCGCACCTGCCATCGTTTGCCCACGCCCAACCATAAGGGCGTAAGTCGTGTACGCCCATGGAAGAACTACCTGATGGTGATGCAGGGCGGCAAGAGTTACTACACCGCAATCGGTGAGGATGGTCGCTGGCAAAGCACGCCACTGGAACTATCGGATTTCGAGGTGGACACCACCACGGGGATGCTGTGGGCGCTTGACGAAAACAAGGAAGTTGTCCTCATGGAGGACATCAACCAATGGAAGCCGATGGGTGTGAGCGCGCTGTTCATCATCGGAATGCACGACGGAAGGCTCTATTGCCGGATCAACGAGGGGGTGATGCGCGTGGGTGCCAATGGGGTGGTGGACCAATGTCCGTTCCTCACAGCCGAAAAGGCCCTCACCAAACCGGAAAAGACTTTCACCCATGGTGGTTGTCAGTGGGGATTCGATGAAAAGAGCGTCTATCTCCGCGACCGCAAGGGCTGGTACCGCGTGGCACGTCCGCTCGACATTGCCGGTGCAACCCCTGATCCTGACCGCAAGGACCGTGCTGTCATCCTGAACTATGCGGGAGAGAACTTCAGCGTGGACACTGCCGGACGCGTGGAGCCTTACATTTACCCACAGCCATTAGCTGACTTTGTTAAACCGGGATTGAAAAGTATGGAGATTATGACTTTCTCGACGTTGGGACACCAAGTTTATAAAGAAACCATAGGTTTTCACCGCGATGGCGACCGTTTGGTGGAGAAAACCCATACGGAAACCAGAGAGAGCTACGACCCTCACCTCAGCAACGGACCCACGAAAAGGACCACCCCGGTGGCTGTTGATGGCGATTCTGATATCCGTCAACTGTCAGTATCATCTATAGAAAAGGCCTTGTTGACCCTCGGCGAGCGTTACCATCAATATCCTACACCACAGGATTTCGGTCTGGCCGACACCATGTTGGATTTGCATCAGGTTTATTCCGCCACAAGCGCATGCAGCACGAACCAGTACGGTTACAACGTCACTTTTGTCAACCAAGCGGGTGATAAGATCATCGTTTTGGGGCAAACCTCCGCCCACGTTGACCTTGGCGGAAGCACGCACTATCCGTGGCTTCTGCCGATGATAGTGAGTTGGCGCGAGGCTGAATTCTATACCTACCAACCTGTCTTGTGGCAAGCTCTGCGCGAGGCGATGCCCGACAGTATGCTGTTGCGAGAATACCTTGACAACAGCACACTGCACCCAAGATACACCCTGCAAAGCGGAGATTTACTGTTTTTGAATAATAATCGTTCGAATATGGAAAAAGCCATCTCGGCCAGCACAGGCGAATACACCCACGTGGCCTTGGTGGAACGCGACAGCGCTGACGACGTGTGGGTTATCGAAGCCTCGCCAAAGTACGACGTACAGCGAATACCCTACAGCCAATTCGAAAGGGAAAACAATCTCGGATTCTTCCGAGGAAATTTCGACATCTACCGTCTCACCGTACCTTTCGACACCGCTGCGGTCATCGCCCGAGCCAAGAAACTTGTCGGGAAGCCCTACGACAACGCCTTTCTGCCCGACAACGATGCCTATTACTGTTCGGAACTCATCCAGGTGGCCTTTAGCGGTATTTTCCCGTCACAGCCGATGAACTGGCGCGATGATGAAGGAAATTTGCCCGAATATTGGATAAAGCATTTTGAAGAGCTCGGATTACCCGTCCCTGAAGGTGTTCCCGGCACCAACCCTACAGACATGAGCCGGTCGCCGCTATTGAAAATGTTGAAATAGCAAAGAAATTACCCCTTGGGCTGCAAACTCCGCCTGTACTCGCTGGGCGACTGTCCGAGATGCTTGGTGCAATAGCGGCTGAAGTAGGAGAGCGACGTGAAATTCATACGGTCGGCGATCTGCGTGAGCGAGAGCCGTTCATCATTAAGATATTTCTTCAGGATGGGCACCGTGTGGCGGTCGATGAAACTGCTGACGCTGTGGCCGGTGACGCGCTTGACCGTGGCTGAGAGGTACTTCGGCGACACGTGCAGGCGTTCGGCATAGTAGCTCACCTCGCGCTCCGTGCGGCTGATACCGGTGGAGAGCAGGTCCATCAACTGTCTGACGATATAGGCCGTGCGGTCGCTGTGGGTGTCGGTGGCCTCGCGCCGGGCGTGCGGTTCAAAGATGTCGTACATCATCGTGAGGCAGAGGCTTCCCATCAGCTCGCGGTAGAACGTCAGGTGGCGGTCGTTCATGCGGTCGCGCAGACAGTGGAAGTCGGACAGGATGATGGCGGCCTGCTCGTCGGTGAGGTGGATGACGGGGTCGTGGTTGAGCGAGATGCTGCCCCCGATGCTATAGTTGTTCGATGGCAGGAGGCTTTGCAGGAACTTGTAGTCGGCGGCGAACCACTCCACCCGCAAGTCTGGATGTGCGGCCAGGTTCTTCACGCGGGCGGGCGTCGGTATCACCACAAGGTCGTTTTCCACGATATGGTAGCACCTGTCGTTGAACACGAAGCTGCCCTCGCCCGCCGTACAGAGCATGTGCATGCAGGTGTGACTCAGCTCAGGGGCGTTTATCGCGAGAAAATCCGTAGAGTATTGGAAGTCAACTTTCATGGCGCAAAAATACGAAAACTTTCCATAACGACGGGAAATTTTTGTGTAAATTATGAAAATATTGAGGGTTTTTGTGAAAGCGATATTTGGAAGAAATAGTGTTATTTTGCAGTCGGAATTTTAACCGTCAACAGTGGTTAACGGGCAAACAATTTGATAATTGACAATTATAGTATGGAAGAAACAATCGTTGATCCGAGACTGACTACCGCAGAAGAGCGCGCCGAAGGGGTGCGTCAGGCGCAGGTGCTTTTCAAACTGAACCACACCATGCCTTACACCGAAGAGTACAACACACTGCTGAAGGAGCTGTTCGGTGATAATATGGGTGAAGGCGGCTTCATCATGCCCGGTCTGACAGGTGTCTGTTTCGATAGGGTGAAAATCGCTGACAATGTGATGATTATGAACAACTGTCTGATGATGGCACGGGGTGGCATCATCCTTGAGGAGGGAGCGATGGTTGCCGCCAACGCACAGCTCATCAGCAACAACCACGACCTCTATGACCGTATGGTGCTCATCTGCAAACCCGTCCGTATCTGCAAGAACGCTTGGATCGGTGCGGGTGCGACCATCCTGCCGGGTGTTACTGTGGGCGAGAACGCCGTGGTAGCCGCTGGTGCCGTTGTTACCAAAGATGTGGCTCCAAATACTATCGTGGGCGGCAATCCTGCGAAGTTTATCAAGAATATTCCCACTAAAGAGCAATAAACTATGAGCGCAAAAACCATCATCACAGCAGCCCTCGTACTGATTATGGCAGGCTGCAACGGACAAAACAACAACGTAGAGACGTTTCATGAAACGTCTCTACAAGACAACAAACAAAAATCTAACACCCAAAACAACGATAAAATGAGCAAATCCATCGTCATTTTCTTCTCCCACGCGGGCGACAACTACGCCGTGGGGAACATCGAGGTCGGAAACACCAAAATTGTGGCCGACTACATCACGGAAATCACCGGCGCGGCGCAGTACGAAATCGTCACCCACAAGTACGACGGTATGGCTTACAATCCGCTGATTGAACTGGCCAAAAAGGAGGCAAAGAACGGTGAGTTGCCGCCCTACGAGGGTTCGGCTCCCGACCTCTCGCAGTATGACACCGTCTTCATCGGCGGTCCCGTCTGGTGGGGGACCTATCCGCAGGTGATGTTCACGCTGTTCAAAGACATTAACCTCGACGGCAAGACTGTGATTCCCTTCACCACCCACGAGGGCAGCGGCCTTGCCTCCTGCGAGAGCGACGTGCGCAAAGCCTTCCCCAAGGCCAACGTCCAGAAAGGCTGGAGCATCTATGGCCACGAGGTGCGCACGAACAGGGCGAAGGTAGAGAAGTGGCTACAAGGATTGGGTTATTAAAAGCAATATGATTATGGAACATATCAGATTATCAAACGGAGTGGAGATGCCGTTGCTGGGTTACGGGGTGTTCCTCGTAAGCCCTGATGAATGCGAACGTTGTGTGACGGATGCGCTGAGCGTGGGCTACAGGCTCATCGACACGGCGCAGGCGTATCAGAATGAGGAGGGCGTGGGCAATGCCTGGCGTAAGAGCGGAATCAGGCGCGAAGACCTGTTCCTCGTGACGAAGGTGTGGATTTCGAACGCTGGCGAGGAGAAAGCCTACAAGAGCATCGACGAGAGCCTGCGCAAGTTGCAGACGGAATACATCGACCTGTTACTGATCCATCAGGCCTACGGCGACGTGTTCGGCACATGGCGGGCGATGGAGAAGGCTTATCGTGAGGGCAAGGTGCGGGCTATCGGCGTGAGCAACTTCCAGGCGGGCCGCTTCTTCGACTTTGCGCACTATGTGGAACTGAAACCGATGGTGAACCAGTTGCAGTGCAACGCCCTTGCTCAGCAGACGGGAATCGAGTCGATTCACGCAGAGTTCGGCACGAAGATGATGGCCTGGGGACCGCTGGGCGGACAGGGCGCTGAAGGTATCGTGAAGAGCGAGGTGCTGGCTGGCATCGGAGCGAAGTATGGTAAGACTGCCGCACAGGTCGCCCTCCGCTGGCTCACGCAGCGTGGCATCGTAGCCATCCCCAAGAGCACTCACAAAGAGCGCATGGCGCAGAACTTTGACATTTTCGACTTCACTTTGAGTGACGACGATATGGCGCAGATAGCCACCCTAAACCAACAGGACGCAGGCTTCATCAATTTCGGCGACCCGCAGTTTGTGAAGTATTTGATTGAGAATTATGGATAAGATTATGAGGAGAATCGTAATACTATTAGTAGCACTTTTGACGATGGCAACAATACAAGCTCAGACGCTGACGGAGCGTCAGAAAGGATTGGCGGCATGTGCCTGCCTGATGGCACAGGGTGACTTGGTGCGACTGGAACCTGCCGTTCGACAGGCACTCGATCAAGGCGTCACCATCAACGAACTGAAGGAGGCCTTCTCGCAGCTCTATGCCTATACGGGATTCCCGCGAAGCCTGAATGCATTAGGCGTTTTGAGTAATGTGCTGGAGAATCGGAGTGAGAACTGGCAGGAGGGCAAGCCATGGACGCGCCCTGCCGAGTGGGACGATGCCCACAAGGCATACGAGCTGGGCGTGAAGAACCAGACACAGCTATCGGGCCGTCCGTTCGACTACGACTTCTGTCCGCAGGACGACTACTATCTGAAGTCGCACCTCTTCGGCGACATCTTCGCTGGCGACCAACTCTCCACTTCCGACCGCGAGATTGTGACCGTTGCGGCACTGAGCGGTCTCGAAGGTGTGGCACCTCAGTTGGCGGCTCACAAGGCGGGTGCCGTTAATATGGGCAATTCGCAGGAACTCGTCGATGAACTCTGTGTCTGGCTCGACAGCGAGGGATATACCCTGCGCAGCAAATGGCCGAAGGGCGAACCCAACACGGGCTATGCCCAGTATTTCATCGGCAACAGCTACCTAGCCCCGATGGATGGTGGCTTGGTTAATGTCACCTTCGAGCCTCGCTGTCGCAACAACTGGCATATCCACCACAAGCAGGTACAGGTACTGATCTGCGTTGCAGGTCGCGGGTGGTATCAGGAATGGGGCAAGGAGCCTGTGGAACTGAAACCTGGTGTGGTGATTGAAATCCCCGAAGGTGTGAAACACTGGCACGGAGCCGCCAAGGATTCCTGGTTCCAACATCTGACGTACCATAAAGATGTGCAGGAAGGAGCAAGCAACGAGTGGCTGGAGCCGGTGACGGATGAAATTTACAATAAACTGAAATAACAATGAGAAAAGCAGCATTATTGGCAGTAGCGGTATTGATGCTTGCCGCCTGCGGAAACAAAAATCAAGAACAAAAACAGGATAATATGAATCAGGAATTGACACTCACACAGGAGTGGGACAAAGTGTTCCCGCAGAGCGACAAAGTGGACCACAAAAAGGTAACCTTCAAGAACCGCTTCGGCATCACGCTGGCGGCCGATTTGTACACACCCAAGAATGCCACAGGCAAACTGCCTGCTATCGCCGTGAGCGGTCCATTCGGTGCCGTAAAAGAACAATCGAGCGGCTTGTATGCACAAACGTTAGCTGAACGCGGCTTCATCACTATCGCCTTCGACCCTTCATATACTGGTGAAAGTGGCGGCGAACCGCGCTATGTGTCGTCGCCCGACATCAATACGGAGGACTTCAGTGCTGCCGTCGACTTCCTGTCTTTGCAGGACAACGTTGACCCTGAGCGCATCGGCATCCTCGGAGTGTGCGGCTGGGGTGGCATAGCCCTCAACGCAGCCGCCCTCGACCCTCGCATCAAAGCCACGTTGGCAACGACGATGTATGACATGAGCCGTGTGACGCAGAACGGTTATCACGATGACGGAGACAGCAAGGAGGCGCGCAACGCCATGCGCAAAACCCTCGCCGAACAACGTCTCGCCGACCTCCGCAACGGCTCCTACGAGTGTGCTGGTGGCGTGGTGGAAGACCCGACCGGTGCGCCGTGGTTCGTTCAGCAGTACCATGCCTACTACAAGACTCCGCGTGGCTATCACGCCCGTTCGCTCAACAGCAACAAGGGCTGGAACAAGACTTCCGCCCTTCCATGGCTCAATGCCAGTTTCCTCAAGTTCACCAACGAGATAGACAATGCCGTGCTGATTCTGCATGGCGAAAAAGCACATAGCCGCTATTTCGGCATCACTGCCTACGAAAATATGACGGGCGAGAAAGTCGCTCTGCAAGGACAGGACGCTAACCTGCAACCGCTGAACGAGCCTCTCGCCGAGCCGTTCATCGTCACTCGTGGCAACAAGCAACTCTACATCGTGCCTGGTGCCACCCATTGCGACCTCTACGACGGCGGAGAAGGCAACTACATCCCGTTTGATTACATTGAACAGTTTTACAAGGAGAACCTAAAATGAAGAAAGTAGTCATCATATCCACCAGCCTCCGCTCTGGTTCAAACAGCAACATGCTGGCGGAGCAATTTGCCGAAGGAGCGAAAGCCGCTGGCAATGAAGTGGAATTCATCTCGCTGCGAGGCAAGGAAATCAAGTTCTGCGTTGGTTGCCTCTTATGCCAGAAGATGGGCGCCTGCGTCATCAAGGACGATGTGCCCGCCATTATGGAGAGCGTTCTGAACGCAGATGTGGTATGTTGGGCCACGCCCATCTACTACTACGAGATGAGCGGCCAGATGAAGACCCTCATCGACCGCATGAACGCCATGTACCCGAAGGACTATAAGTTCCGCGATGTCTATCTGCTGACCACAGCTGCCGAGAACGAGGATTTCACACCGAAGCGCGTGGAAAGCGGTCTGATGGGTTGGATAGAATGCTATGAGAAATGTGAGCTGAAAGCGCATCTGTTCTGCGGTGGCGTTGGTGGCCCGAAAGAAATTGAGGGCAACGCCAAGTTGCAAGAAGCTTACGAATTAGGCAAACAGGTGTGATTATCGCTTTTGAGGAATAAGACTGTAACCGCCGCAGGGTTTTCGTGACCTTTGCGGCGGTGTTGGTTTTCTACATAGCGTGAAAAAACGTACTTTTGCAGCCTTTATGAAAAAGACCATCATCATCACCGGCGCCACATCTGGAATAGGCCTTGAAACCACCCGTCTTCTGGCAGGTAAGGGTTATTGCATTCTCGCCGTAGGCCACAGCACCGCCAATTGTGAAAAAGCCGACCGGGATATCAGGTTCAGCATGCCTGATGCCGATATTTCCTGGCTCGCCGCAGACCTGATGCAGCAGCGGGAGGTCGTTCGCTTAGCCAGTGAGATAAAAAAGCGATTGAATGAGAATGGCACCGAATCGTTGTATGCGCTCATCAATAATGCCGGATGCGTCCGAAGCTGGTATATGACCACCGAAGATGGCTATGAGCAGCAATTTGCCTTAAATCATCTTGCCGGATTCCGGCTTACCTATGAACTACTGCCTTATCTTCTGAAGGAAGGAGGGCGCGTAATCATGACAAGCAGCGAATCCCATAAGAATATGAAAGTCCGTTGGAGTGATGTGATGATGAGAAAGCACTACAATCCGCTTCTCGCCTACAAACAGTCAAAACTTTGCAACATGCTGTTCGCCCAGGGACTGAACGACCGATACGGGGCCAAGGGACTCCATGCATACGGTGTGGATCCGGGCCTTGTGAATACGGACATCGGAAACAAAACATCAGGAATCGTTGATTTTGTGTGGAAAATCCGCAAACGCTTCGGAGTGCGTCCGACCGTCCCCGCACAGGACTATCTGTACCTATGCGAGCAATGCGAGCCGCCGGCTGGTTTGTATTTTCATCATTGCAAGTCAATAAAGTATAATAAACAGGTGACGACGGAAAATGCTAAACGGTTGTTTGAACTTAGTGAGCAGCTTTGCGGCGGTATTTGTTTTGTCAGCATTTCCAAATAAAGCGTATCTTTATGCAACGAATCTGTAATTTCATAGCCAAATGGATGGGGGCGATTGTGGTGATAGTAGCCGCATTGAGTCTCATAGTGCCTGCATCGCTCGCATGGATTAGCACATGGGTGATCAATCCTATGCTCGGCATCATCATGTTCGGCATGGGATTGACGCTTACTGGGAAGGATTTCAAAATTGTGCTGAGTCGTCCGAAAGATATTCTCATTGGTTGTCTCACGCAGTTCATCGTCATGCCGCTGCTGGCATGGACTTTGACTCGGGCTTTCTCGCTTCCGCAAGAACTGGCGATAGGTGTCATTCTTGTCGGCTGCTGTCCGGGCGGAACAGCATCGAATGTGATCACCTATTTAGCCAAAGGAGACCTTGCTCTTTCTGTGGGTATGACCGCTGCATCCACCTTGCTTGCCCCGCTACTGACACCGTTTCTCGTCTGGCTGCTAGCCGGCACAATGGTCAATGTGGATACGACAGGTATGTTGCTCAGCATCGTGTGTGTGGTTATCTTGCCCATTGTGGGTGGACTACTCTGCCAACGCTTTATCCCCAAGATGACACAACGCGTCACGCCTTACCTGCCTGCGTTCTCGTCCATTGCGATAGCACTGACAGTAGGCATTGTTGTGGCGCACAATGCCGACCGGCTGATGACCGCAGGTTGGCTCGTAGTGCTCATAGTGATGATTCACAACCTGCTCGGTTTGGGCATAGGATATCTTGTCGGTCGTTTGTTGCGTCTGCAACAGCCCAAGCGCGTGGCACTCAGCATAGAGGTCGGTATGCAGAACTCTGGATTAGCTACTTCATTGGCTGTCATGCATTTTGCTTCTTTCCCCTTGGCCACCATTCCAGGTGCAGTATTTAGTGTGTGGCACAACATCAGTGGCGCGATTGTTGCACGCATCTATTCACGAATGATGGGTAAAAAATTAAAATAAAATGATAACCATCTGATTATCATGAAATTCAAGAGACAAAGCAATGAAACTTAAAAAACGGAAAATCAAGTATTCGGCAATATTCTTTCTCTGTTGGTTTGCCTTTTTAGTCATACTGGTTGATGGTATTCTGAAATTTCAGACATTGGTTGACTATTTCGGGTCGTACGCATTGGTGGAGGGTGCGCTATTGCTATTGGTCATTCTGCCTACATTGGCCGTTTACATATTTACGAAAGAATAATGTTTTTTGCAGTTATGAACAAACAAAGAAAAGATGAATAGGATTTTGTTAACTGTTTAACTAATTCTGCTGTTGTCCACTTTCTAATCCATTCGATTCATCAGCTCATACAGATAAGCGGGGCTTTGTACATACAACTCATTCTCCTCGTCCTGCAAGGCATCCATCAACGGGGATTGGTAAACCTTTTCCATGGCCTGTTCTATGCTGCACCCTGTGTCCTCCATCACATATTTCACCAATTCGCTCAAAGCATAATCAGTGAGATAGGTCGCTATTTGGTGGTGGGTAGGTTGGTTCATAGGGCTTCAACATTTATCTTGTGAAGGAATTGTAAGGCTCGCTCCGTTCCGAAGTAATATTGCTGGTCAAGGTATCTGTCTTGTAGCAACTTTGCCACCTGTTCGGGTGTGTATATGCCTTCGCGGTAGTTAGTCAGTTGCAGCACCACGCCATCGTTGGCTATCGGGCCTATCACAATGTCGTAATCGTGTATTGGGGTCGTGTTTTTTCGGTCACGATTGTCATACACAAACATCACCCATTCCACTGAGGCTTTCTCTGGGAACCGTTTTACTTTCAAGTCAGGCGACAAGTCCGCCTCGTTGAATTCGTATGTGATTAGCGTTGCCGTTCCTCCGAAAAGTCGCGCTTTCTTTTGTGCCATGCGGATGGCCGTTGATTTGTCGGATGTTACATAGAAACCCTTGCCAAAGTCTTTGTGACGTAAGCCTCTGGTAAGGTCTATGGTCTCTATGTCTGCATTTGAGCCGTGGTATAGTTTCATGCCAGTATTCCTCCGTTTTGTTGGCAGATGATGAGCAGGTCATTGATAGTTTCATCCATCGACTGTAAGTGTTCCACGTCGTAAAACTCTATCAAGAACGCAAGACCCTTATGCTGATGCAGATAGTTGAATGCCGCTTTGCGAGTCATCGCAAAGCGTTGTCCGAAAGCCTGCACAGCAGCTGTTAAGAAAGGAATTTCATACTTGTACATTTCTTTTCTCTGCTCATTTTTCATTTTGCAAAAATAAAAATTTTTCGAGAAATTCAGACATTTCAATCGGTCACTTCCCAGAGTCAATCGCCGCAAAGGTTCCTGCCTTTGCGGCGTTTTTTTTTCAAAAAAAAATTTTTTTATATCGCATACGATATAGTTTTTTGTATTTTTGCATCGTGAACGATATAAATAGAAAACGTCACCAAAGAACAAGGAAATGACTGATAATCAACTAAAACTGGAAAACCAACTCTGCTTCCGACTCTACACGGCGGCGCGACTCACTATGGGCGCGTACCACCCATACCTGGATCCGTTAGGCATCACCTACCCGCAATATCTCGTGATGCTCGTGCTTTGGGAACAGGACAAACAGCCGGTCTGCGACATCGCCAAGAAGCTGCTGCTGGACACCAACACCGTGACCCCGCTGCTGCAACGGATGGAGAAAGCGAGACTCATCAGCCGTACCAAAGGCAAAGTGGATACACGCCAGCGCATTGTCTCGCTGACCAAAAAAGGCAAAGCTCTGTATGAGCAGATGAAGGAAATCCCCGATTGCCTTCGCCGCGACGTGGCGATAAAAACGGGCGAGGAGGAAGAGATGTTGAAGATGATTCCCACGCTTGATAAACTTATTGAAGGATTAAAACGAACAAAAAAATAAAACTTAACAAATTTATTTACATTAAAATTATTGCAATTATGACAAAAAAAGAAGCATTGAAACAGTTCGCTATGGCTGGAGCTGTTTGGTTTGGAAACAGTAAACAACATTTCGCTTTCTCGGCATACGACCGTCTGCAAGGCTGGAGCAAACTGGCCGACAAGTGGAAAGAGGAAGCCGAAGAGGAATGGGAGGAAGCCGAGGAAGTGCTGAACCGTCTGGTGGAGCTCGGCTACAAACCCGCTGAGTTGCAGAAACTGATGAAGACCGTTGAGTTCCCCTTCTACGACGATCCGAAACAGCAGATCGAGTCGGACTACAATCCCGACGCAGTTAAGATCATGAGCGAGATGGCACAGGCCTTCGCCGACGACTATCCTACCCAGAAACTCATTCAGAAATGGATCGAAGGCGAGAAGGATCACATGGCCTGGGAGGCGCAGTACCTCTATCTCATCGACAAACTTGGTTATGATAATTTCCTCATGTCTATGATGTAATAACGTGCAATTATGGAAATGAATGAGCAGCGAGAGCAGAGTCAAGCTTGCTTGAACTCTGCCGAGTCGCGAATGAATTGCGACAAAGTCGAAATCAAAGCAGTAAAATTCCGTAAAGACGGATTCTATACCCAGCCCTTCGTCTTCGGAGGCGAAGAAGGACAAGAGAAATTTGACAAAAACGTCCGCTATCGCGGCAGTCTGCAGAACTATCTGATTGACACAGGCAGCGAGGTGATTCTGGTGGACACTGGCATCCCTGCTGGAACTCCCGAAGAGGTGCCCGACGAGAACTCTCCCATCTTCACCGGCAAGGACATCTGCAGCTACATGGAAGCCTTCACGGCCCTCGGCTACAAGCCTGAGCAGGTGACCAAGATTCTGCTCACCCACCGTCATGCCGACCATAGCGGTGAACTGAAAAGTTTCCCTAACGCGAAGGTCTATGTGAACCAGGAAGAGATGGACGCCGCCGAGTTGCAGGGACTCACGAACCTCGTGCCTGTCAGCTTCACCGACGGTGCCTACTACAACTTCCCCGAGAGTCAGAAAATTCAGGACGGCATCTATCTCATCAAAGCCAAGGGTCACACCAAGGGCAACAGCATCATCGTGGTGGAGATGGATGGTCTGTTCTATATGATTCACGGCGACATCACCTATGTGGATGAGGCTCTTCACGAGGACAAGCTGTCAATGGTCTTTGATGACCTGCCAGCTGCCCGCGAGACGCAGAACCGCATCCGTGAATTTGTCCGCAACCACCCCACCGTTTATTGCGGCACCCACACCCCGCAGGGTTATGAGAATCTGGAGGCCAAGCGCGTGATGGATCTCGACCATCCCGTACCGACCATTCTGGCCGAAGTGGATTTCTCCAAGCAGCAAGCCTCCGGCAAGTATGTCTGCTCCATCTGCGGCTATGTCTATGACCCCGCAGAGCACGACGGTGTAGCATTCGAAGACCTACCCGAAGACTGGAAATGTCCGAGATGCAAGCAGGGGAAGGAGAAGTTTAACAGGGCGTAAAACCATCAAACATTCAGTATTTTCGACAATTATATCAAGTAGATACTATGAAAAAAGTCATCGTAATTTCAACCAGTCTCCGCCCCGGCTCGAACAGCCACGCAATGGCGGAGCAATTTGCCAAGGGCGCGGAAGCCGCCGGGCATCAAGTGGAGTTTGTCTCGATGAGAGGCAAGGAAATCAAGTTCTGCATCGGCTGCCTGTCGTGCCAGAAGACGGGTACCTGCGTCATCAAGGACGACGTGCCGGCCATCATGGAGAGCGTGCTCAACGCCGATGTGGTCTGCTGGGCCACGCCCATCTATTACTACGAGATGAGCGGCCAGATGAAGACCCTCATCGACCGCATGAACGCCATGTACCCCAAGGACTACTGTTTCCGCGACGTCTATCTGCTGACCACGGCGGCCGAGAATGAGGAATTTGTGCCGAAACGCGCCGAGGGCGGTCTCACCGGCTGGATTGACTGCTACGGCAAGTCTGCACTCAAAGGCCACATCTTCTGCGGCGGCGTGGGGGCTCCCAACGAGATTGCCGGCAACGCCAAGCTGCAGGAGGCGTTTGAGATGGGGAAGAATGTCTGATTTCTGTTCACAAATAGTCTTCCAGATTTCATTCATTCGCCAGAATGCAATCCATAGTCCAAGAAGAAATATAGTCCCTGATTGTATTTCATTATTTTTTGTATATTTGCAGTCTTAAAAATATCCATAAAAGAAAAACTGATCAGAATTATTAATCAAAAAAAAAATGAGACACTTTGCCTTTATTGCATTAACAATTTCAATATTTATGAACCTTTGTGCCTGCAACGACGATGACAAGCGCCCCATCAACTTTAGCGAACTGCCACAAAGTTCACAAACCTTTGTAAAAACGTATTTTTCTGACAAACAAGTATCTGCGGTTTTTAAAGAAACCCACGGAAATAATGAGTACGAAGTGTGTTTCAGCGATGGAGCGCAAATAGAATTTACCAGCAAAGGAGACTGGGATGAGGTGAAAGATCGCGATGCGGATGGAATACCCACTGGTTTTATGCCCCAAGCAATGGTGAATTATGTCACTGCCAATTTCCCTGGGGTCAACATCGTCAAAATTAACAAAGAGCGATCCAAATTCGAAGTGGAACTCCGCAATGACATTGAACTGGTGTTTGACCAGAATGGGAATTTCCTCCACTACGACGACTAACAGCGCAAATTGATAGACTCGGAGCGGGAATTTCGGATGTGTCCCTGTAGCCCACGCCTGCCTTTATTCCCGAGAAATCGGCCTCCGGCAACGCCAAGCTGCAGATGCGTTTGAGATGGAGGGACACCATCCAGTGATCAAATCCAATATAGCATAATAAAACTGAAGAAACGTAAACTCAAGTTCGCAGCCATCTTTTTCCTCTGCTGGCTGGCCTTTCTGGTCATTTTAGTTGACGGGGTCCTGAAATTCCAGACGCTGGTGGACCTTTTCGGGTCATACGCCTTGGTAGAGGTCACGTTATGGCTGCTGGTCCTTCTGCCAACCGTGGCAGTTTATTTGTTCACAAAAGAATAGAGGCAACTGCCCGCCCGCCAAGCTGCAGGAGGCATTTGAAATGGGAAAGGGTGTGTAAACATGGAACAAGCTGATTAACAATGGTTTGTTATAACATTCCGAATATTTCTGTATATAATATCGGAGAAAAGATTATCTTTGCATTAGGATTCTTTTGAATGCCATGAATAGAGAAAACGCTGAAATAGAACTGAAAAGGATATTCGGCATAGACCATTTCTATGACGAACAATGGGAGGCTATTCGACGAATTCTCAACGGCGAACGCATTTTGATGATTCAACGCACGGGCTTTGGTAAATCACTATGCTACCAGTTTCCAGCCACCCAGTTTGACGGCATTACTGTCATATTCTCTCCTCTGATAGCCCTGATGAGAGACCAGGTGAAAGCATTGAACAAAAAGGGCATTCCTGCAAGATACATCAATTCAGAACAAACAGTGGAGGAAAACTCTGCCACTATACAAGACGCGCTTGACGGCAAAGTCAAAATTCTTTACATCGCCCCAGAACGCCAGGAAAATGCAGAATGGATTGAAGCGACCAGAAAGATGAACTTGTCCATGGTTGTAATTGACGAAGCCCATACCATATCGGTTTGGGGACACGATTTCCGCACAGCTTTCCGCCGTATCATCAATTTGGTAAGGTTGCTTCCTCAAAGTCTGCCAGTACTGGCCACTACTGCAACCGCAACCAATCGGGTTCAAAGTGACATCGAACAACAGATTGGAGGACGATTGACTACAATCAGAGGCCAACTTGTCCGCGATAATTTCAGATTGTATGTGATAAAAGTCCATTCAGAAGACGAAAAATTGGTTTGGCTGGCCCAGAACCTCCATCAAATCGATGGGACGGGATTGATTTATACGGGAACCAGAGTCAATACTGAGATTTATGCAAAATGGTTGGCCTACAACAATATAAAAGCAATCAATTACAATGCGGGACATGATGCGGATACCCGTAAAGACATTGAAAACGGATTGATGCACAACAGATACAAATGCGTTGTTTCCACCAATGCACTGGGAATGGGTATCGACAAGCCTGACATCCGTTTTATCATCCACACTCAAATTCCCGCTTCGCCCATCCATTATTACCAGGAAATCGGTCGTGCCGGAAGAGATGGGAAACCGACGACAATTATTTTGTTCTACAACGAGCAGAAAGATAAAAACGGCATCGAAGAAGACTATAAATTGCCCAAAGCCTTTATTGATGGGGCACGACCCTCAAAAGAAAAATATTTGAAGGCCATCGACGCACTAAAACAAGAACCACTCGGCGAAAGAGGCTTGATGAAGGCCACGAATCTGAAACAGACTCAAATCAGGGTCATCAAGGCCGATTTGATAGACCAAGGAATAGCCAAAGAAGTGGTGGAGGGGAAAAGCAAAGTGTTGGAATACCAATTCGGTGCCCGAGAATTGGACACTCAATCTTTTGAAGATCTAAGAATGACTAAACTCAAGGATCTGGATGCCATGGTGGGTTACGTCAACACCACCAAACCTCGAATGCAATATTTGTGTGAATTTTTGGATGATGGTAACAATATGGAGTATTCCAATTGCGACAACACCAATTTAAACAAGCTGACCGTTGCGTTGACTGATGAGTGGGGAAAAAAACTTTCTGATTTTAGAGAAAACTATTTTCCCATATTGGAGGTTTCAGAAACAACATCAAAGACCCAGCACTCTAATATCAAATGGTCTGTCAATTTGCCATTAGAAAATCAAATTGACATCTATAAAAATGATCAATTATTCGGATCATATAGCCATATAATCAACTGGGATTGTTTTTCTGTTGACGAAAGGGAATTTGTAGAATCCTTGTTAGAAAGTCACTTCGTCAAAAAATCTCATATTGTCAATGGCATTGCAGCTTCTTATTATGGCGTTTCGAATGTCGGTAGTGCCTTGCATCGCTCAAAATATGAAAACGGCGGCGACTTCCCTGATTTCCTGTTGCGTCTCACATTAAAGGCTTTCTTCAAGACTTTTGGCAACTCAAAATTCGACATGGTGTTGTACGTTCCCCCAACCCATTCGGGCGACCTTGTCAAGAATTTTGCTGTAAAGTTTGCTTCTGTCATCAAAGTGCCTGTCTCGCATAAACTTGTAAAAATCAGACAGACAAGCGAACAAAAAGTATTTCAAAACAGCTATTTAAAACAAGAGAATGTCAAAGATGCGTTCTCGTATTTGTCGCCAGAAGAAATCAATGGAAAGAAAATCATTTTGTTAGATGACATCTTTGACAGTGGAGCCACGATAAAAGAAATTGGGAAATTATTAACAACAATGGGGGCGGAAATCATAGTTCCAATAGCCATTGCAAAAACCGTAGGAGGTGATATATGATGGAAAACGAATTGACATATTGGGTTGCCTTGACGCACACTCCTAAAATTTGGACAAAACGAAAAAACGAAATCATTGTCTATTGCTTCAATCTTGGTAAAACTATCGCAGATTTCTTTGAATCAGAGAATTTCTTAGGAATGGAACTGAAGCACGAAGAGCAAGAATTGTTATTGCAAACCAAGAAGGAATTGGCAAACTATGCTTTTTTGGTCGAAGAACTTTTAAATCAAGGTTATAGCATCATTCCGATAACATCGCAAGAATATTCACCAACGCTAAAAGCTAACCTAAAATACAATACGCCGATTATTCTTTATACCAAAGGCAACAAACAACTTCTAAAGCAAAACGCTATTGCGATTGTCGGCTCCAGAAATGCCAACGACAAATCTTTGCTATTTACGGACAATGTGGCAAAAAAGGCTTCCTCTGAGCACAAAGTAGTGGTAAGTGGCTTCGCCAAAGGTGTTGACAAGCAGGCTCTTGACTCCGCACTGAATTACAAGGGACAAAGCATCATCGTTTTGCCTCAGGGTATTACAACTTTTGCCAGTGGAATGAAAAAATACTACAAACAGATTATAGAAGGAACTGTTTTGGTGCTGAGCGTTTTCCACCCCAAATCACCGTGGAGCGTTGACTTGGCGATGGCAAGAAATTCCATTATCTATGGTCTCGCAGATGAAATATATGCGGCCCAGTCCGACGACAAGGGCGGCACTTGGAGCGGAGTAACGGACGGCCTAAAAAAAGGAAGGTCCGTTTTTGTGCGTATGCCTGAGAGAAACGAAAAATGCGCCAATATGACGTTAATAGAAATGGGAGCCAAAGCCGCTGACATGGAGGGGAATCCCATACATAAAACGACAGAATACGTATTGCAGGAACAATCCAGTCAAGTAGTGGCAGAACCAACAGCATCATACCAAACCACCTCCGTTGACAAACAAATCGTTGATTTACTAAATAAAGGAGAGTATTCTTCAAAACAAATCATTGAGATATTGCATCTTTCAGACTTTAGCACCCAAAAGCTATCGCAACATCTATCAAAGATAGATGGAATTCAGATTCATAAAATTGGAAAGACCAATAAATATTCGTTGAAGGTCAAAAAACAATCTGAGCAATTGACTTTATCTTTGTGAATTCAATAGCCTAACAAAGCAAACGATAATGAACAGAAACAACCAAATCATTCTCCTGACCGGGGCGAGCAGCGGTATCGGATACGACACTGCCGTGGCCTTGGCAAAGCAAGGGCACAAGGTGTATGCCGCCGCCCGCCGTGTGGAACGTATGGAACCGCTCCGGGAGTGGGGCGTTGTTCCGCTCCAAATGGATGTCACCGACGAAGAGTCGATGCGACAAGGGGTGCAGACCCTGCTCGACCGCGAAGGGCGTATCGATGTGCTCATCAACAATGCAGGCTACGGTTTCTTCGGGGCGGTGGAGAACGTGCCGATGGACGATGCCCGCAACCAGCTCTAGGTCAACATCTTCGGCTTGGCACGGCTCTGCCAGTTGGTGCTGCCAGCCATGCGTAAGCAACACAGCGGCCGCATCATCAACATCTCGTCGGTGGCGGGCAAAACAGTGCTCTACTATGGCGGCTGGTACCATGTGTCGAAATACGCGGTAGAGGCGCTGAGCGACGCACTCCGCATCGAGATGCAGCCCTTCGGCATCGACGTGGTCATCATCGAGCCCGGCGCCATCAAGACCAACTGGGGAATCATCGCCGCCGACCACCTTGCCGAGACCTCCAAGGATACCGCCTACGCCGACACGGGCGCGATGATGGCGCAGAACCTGCGGGGCATGTACGAGTCGTCAAGCATTTCCGCCCCCTCCGTGGTCCAGAAAGCCATCTGCCGTGCCGTGAATGCCCGCCGTCCCCGCACGCGCTACCGCATCGGGCGTCTCTCCTCGACGATGGTGTTCTTCCACTGGCTGCTGCCCACCCGCTGGTGGGACAGCATCGTGCGGATGATGGGGAAGAAGAAGTGGATGTGAGCAGATTTGGGTTCCATTTTCACTACCCACTTCTGATTTCCAAATATTTCGTACTTTTGCGAATAGATTCTTTTGAAGAAATAAACGTATGAAAAATTTTCTTATCGCCTTATTTTACGTTTTGATTGTATCTTTCGGCTACAGCCAGGAAGTGCAACTGTTCAATAAAGAGAACTCCACCATTCCAGAAGATGATCTCTTGAGCATCGCAATTGACGGCCAAGGCAACAAATGGATAGGGAGCGCCCAATCCGGCCTTTGGGTTTTCGACGGAAAATCCTATTCCACGTTTCCTGATATGAAGGGTGATTTCTTCACTCCCATTTTCAAAGATTCCAAAGGAAACATGTGGGTGTCTTTTTCAGCACTTGGCGGCATAGATGTTTTGGCCCGTTATGACGGTTCTCGGTGGTGGTGGTATAAAGCGGAAGATATAGGTCCATATAACATATTGATCCATGACATTTGTGAAGGGAAAGACGGAACGCTCTATTTCGCTGGTCCCGAGGGATTTCTGGTGATGTTGAAGGAGAATAAGTGGGAACTCTTGGAACTCCCCCAAAAAGATATGGTGGCTTTGTCTGTTGACGTGAGTGACGCTGGCGTCATAGCCCTCGGTTTCGGGCAACCCGACTGTGGACTGCTGTTGTATGAAAACGGCAAATGGAAAAGTTTCTCCGAAGAAAAATCGCCGCTGGTCATCAATGTGGTGCGTGCCTTGAAATTCACCAACGACGGTTCCCTGATTGTGGGTTATGGCGGGGGCTTTGGAGATGGAGGTTTCTCTGTGATGAAAGGCAAAAAGTGGACCCACTACAACAAGTCCAATTCCGGCATCTCCGACCACATGGTCCGCGACATCGAGTTTGACGGCCAAAACTATTGGATGGCGACAAACAACGGTCTGGTGAAATTTGACGGAAACAAGGTCTCATCTGTCTTTTTCCGTGAAGGCATGTTCAAAAATGTCATCAACAAAATTGCCATAGAGGACGGCATCCTTTGGATTACCACCAACTTCGGGCTGATCCAATACATTCCGTGAAATGAGGATGCGACAAGAAGTACAAGGAGGGCACCGCCCAAATGGTGAAGTCGCTGAAACTGATCGACACCCAACCGATGGTGGGGATGGATATGCTGGGAAAATGAATAACAAACAAATCAAAACCAATATGAGAAACACCATTCTGATTTTCGCCGCCGCCATCATGTTAATGGCCGGCTGCAACAAGACAACAAAAACAGACAAAGATATGAACACTTTGACATTCAACGAGAAGCAGGCGGCGGCAATGTCGGCCATCGCCTGCTATGAGGCGCAGGGCGACCAAACGTCGTTAGCCACCGCCATCAGCGAGGGCTTCGACGCGGGGCTTACCGCCAACCAGATCAAGGAGGCCCTCTCGCAACTCTACGCCTACACGGGCTTCCCGCGCTCGCTTAACGCATTAGGCACCCTGCAGAAGGTGATGGAACAGCGCGGTGAGGTGACGATAGGGGAGGAGTCCACTCCGATTCCAGGCAGCTACGACGCCCTGAAACAAGGCACCGAAGTGCAGACGAAACTGTCGGGACAACCCTTCGACTACAAGTTCTGTCCCGCCGAGGATTACTACCTCAAGGCGCACCTCTTCGGCGACATCTTCGCCCGCGACCTGCTTACCCACGCCGACCGTGAGTTAGTGACTGTTAGCGCCTTGGCCGGTTTGGAGGGCGTGGAACCCCAGCTGGCCGCCCACGTGCGCGGCGCACGGAACATGGGTCTGACCGACGCCCAGCTGCTCGCCATCCCGAAGGTGTTGCAGGAGCGTGTGGGCAAAATGGAGGCGCACCGCGTTGCCGTGGCCATACAGCAGTTAGGCATCAGCGATTCTTCCAACGACCACATTGCCAGCGATATATACGTCCAGAATTACGTTGATTTGAAGTCGAGCTGGCGGCGGGGCGAGCCGAACACTGCATACGCGCAGTACTTCATCGGCAACAGCTACCTTGCGCC
>R23__coassemble_122_pt1 | contig 56949 bp, 38 predicted proteins | sample R23__metabat2_high_PE_022 | metagenome-assembled genome bin R23
ATTATCAAAGACTGAAGACCGGAGACTGGAGACCATTATATAATCGCTAATCGTTAATCGTTCATCGTTTTACGATTTTCGTGGTCCGCACGGTGCCGTCGGTCAGGGTGACTCGCAGAACGTACACGCCGGAGGGGATGTCGGAGGTGTTGACCGTGGTTGTCGGGGACGGTAGAGACGCAAGGCCGTGCGTCTCTACGGGAATCACCCGCCCGAACGCATCGAACATTTCAATTCGGGCGATTTCTCCGTCCGTCACCGACACGTGCAAAACGTTGTCCGTGGGGTTGGGATGGACGATGACGTTTTGTTGGCCCGTTAATGCTGGGGGTTCCGCCTGCGGCGGAATGGTGGTGGTGGCCAACGCCCGCGTTTCCATGTCATCATCGTAACAGATTCCGAAAAAGAAACACAACACATTTTTCGCCAGAAGGGACGAACGGCCCGTGTTGGCGTCCGCGATGCGCACCAGTTCGCCGACCTGCGCGTCCGTGGCCTCTGGCCACATAACATGGTCACCTTCCGCCAACGCCTGTTTCAACGCATGGAACGCCACGTAATTGTCATATTCCTCACGTTCGGCGGCCGTGGTCAGGTGGGCGGCGATATCCTGCAGGGACGCACGGCCGTGCGTCCCTACCACGTCATCCGCACCGGCCACAAACCCCGTTTCCACCGCCAGATACCTGCTGGTCAGGCCGGGGGTTGCGTCCAGCCAGGCGTGGACCGCCTGCACATCCTCCAGCGTGTCGGCCATCAGCGAACGCACCGCCGCGTGCGACTGGACGTACAGCTCCGTGGCTATGGCATTTATCTGCTGTGCGGAATTCTCCGCAGCCGCTACCGTGGCCGCATCATAAGTGTTATCATCCGCATGTTCCAGCACATCCGCGTAGCCATTGCGGCTATAGTCCGCCTGAAGGTTCTCGTACTGCTCCTTCAGCGACAGGAATCCCGGCGTGGGCGACTTGGGACTCAATGTATCTGGCACCATGGGGGTTATACCGCAGATCGTGCTGTAGCACGGATTTGACACGGCGTTGCCCGACAATGCCACGTTGGAGACTGTCGGGGCATAAGGCACATGATTTGCACCTGCACTGTAAATATAGGTTACCGGCTGGCTACCCGCGTTGTGAAAACTGCTTGTCTGCGTGCCGCTGAACGTGTTGTCCGCGCCCTTGGTGTTGCCGCCCTGCCATATTGCCACCATGGCATTTTTGGATAAATACATGTCGTAGGTGCAGTCCGAAAAACTGTTACATGTCATCTGCAGGCCCGTGTTGCCTCCGTTGCCGTTTGTTCCGGACACGAAAATGCCTCGGCTCAAGCGCTCGAAGGTGTTCCGGTACAGGCTGTTGGCATCGGCCCCCGAATTCCTGACCATGATTCCGTAACGGGTGCCCGCTGGAGCGTTTGCACTGCGTGTAAAGACGTTCTCCTCCACCAGATAACCAGTGCAGGTGTCAAGGGTTAGGCCCGTAACCACACGCACATCTGGGTTTGACAGATCGAACATACAACGTGTCACCTCCGCGTGACTGTTGCCCCCTATTCTCACGCCCGTCACATTGTTGCTGAAACGCGCTCCATCGATGATGACGGCATACGGCCTGCCCGACGTGGTGGCATTGATGGCTGTGTTGAATCCCGTAAACGAGCAGTACGTGTTGGTGGTAAGGTAGCAGTTGCAGTCCAGATTGGGCATGATATAGTCGCAACTTGTCCGCACCTTGAAGCCCGCGTCGATGGTGCTGATGGCGGACTTTCGCGTGTGGAATCCCGTGCGCACGTCCTCGAAGCGGCAACGGGTGAACCTCACTCCCTTCACGTCCCACATCGTCACGTGGGCCAGGAAGTCCGTGTTGTTGGCGGCGAAAAGGTTGTTGTCGTCCACCGTGAACGTGCAGTTCTGGAACGAGCCCCAGTTGTCGTTTACAAAGCCGGGGTATGTTGTATCGGCGTAGGACAGGTATTCCACGGCCTTGGCACAGTTGCGGAACGTCGCGCTGTCGGCGGTGATGATGCCGCCGGTACTCAGAGATTGGTCAAGGTTAGGGGTTCCGCCACCTTGTGGCGGAATGGCGGTGGTGATGCCGCACAGGGCGTTCTCTATGACGGCACCGTTGAGAAGTTGCACGGTACCCTGGTTGGCGGCGGTCTGATGCTGGTTGCGGTGGCCCTCCACGTATATGCCCTGCCACATCTCGCCCTCGCAAGCACTTGTCAAGGTGCCCCCGTCAACAACGAGTTTGCCGCCAGGGCGCACGATGATGCGGGAAGAGGGGGCGCAGTGGAGAGTATCCACGATGGTTAGGGTAGCGAGAGAATCTATAACGACACTACCACCTCTGTAACTATTTGTTGACCATGTTACATTTGAGGTAATCGTGTCATCGTTATTGTGATAAGTTTGCGCTAAGGAGACTGCTTGATACGCGTTGATTCTTCCCGCACCTAACATTCCAGGATACAAATTAGCGTCTTGAATCGGATCCGCAGTCTGCTTGATAATATCCTGGATGTCTTCAGGTGTAAGACACCTGTTTACACTTTTAATTAGTGCACAAACCCCTGCTACAATTGGTGTTGATTGAGATGTTCCTCCCCACCCTCCATAATACGGCCAAGTAACAGTTCCATTATGTGAATGTACAGCTCCCATAAGATGGTAACCAGGTGCACAGATGTCCACTTCTGGATAATGACTAGTTGTTTCAATATTATTAAATGGACTTGTATGATAATCATCAAAATCTGTACTAGATACTACTATCACTCTATTATCCTCATATCCCGAAAAAGGATACAACCTTCCGCCCCCACAATTAACGCTACCATTTCCAGCTGCTCTTACTATTAATGTCCCATTATTTAAGATTTCCTGCTCTATTGCATTTAAGTACTCGTTTGGAGAACAGCTTGTCAACCAGCTGATGGATAAAATTTCGGCTTTTAAGACAGTACTTGCATATAAACAAGATTGTAGCCAGTGTGCAGATACCATTATCTTTGAATTATATCCTATTGATGCCATTGAGCCTAGGGGCGTTTCTCCTTGGTCAACTGTTTCAGCAGCCAAAATACTGGCAACACTTGTTCCGTGATTGCTTGTTGTTGCTTCTTGTATTCCTGTCAAAAAATCATTGGGAGGATATATTTTACTTTGTAAATCTGGATGCAAATAATCAAAACCATCGTCTACCACTGCTATTTTAATGGTTGAATCACCTTTTGTAATATCCCACGCTTCTGCGGCTTGAATCTTCACTAAAGACCAAAGCCAATCATTTGTAATATTATTGGAAACAGTATGATACCACATCCAATCAGCAGGATCATAAAGGAGTTGGGGGTCACAGACTCGCTCACACAGAGAAAACAATCCTTTTTCTTTGGATACTCGCTCATATAAAGAATCTGCTTCCCGTGTATTCACTTCATATGTATGCCTCAACAAAGGTGTTTTGGCAAATGGAAACAATGGAACAATTTCCGTAACATCATATTCATTGAATATAGTGTTGATTTCAGCTTTTGTTGTCGCTTGCTTCCTGACAATTGTGTTGTTGTATCTGCAAATGTAACCCAAATTTTATCGCTGGATAAGATTTGACTCTCCACAGTATTAATTATTATCAATGCATTTAAGAGAAAAAGAATCCTTTTCATAATTTAGTTTTTTATCAATTTAACGCTTTTGATTTGTTTTGACTTATTATAAAAGTGAATAACATAAAGACCTTGGGGAAGTGTGGAAACATCTATTTGTGCCAATTCGCCACCCAATATCGTTTCTCCTTTCAAAAAATGTCCTATGCTATCAAAAATCTTAATGCAAATTTTTTCATTGGCATTTTTTTCTGATATAAATACATTTAGCACATCTGTAACAGGATTAGGGTATATCATAGCGGACTCTTTTTCATCTTCCCTCAACCCTACTCCACATTCCTCGTATTGCGCATTCATCCACACTAGGACATCTTCTTGAAAAAAACATGTCAGATCACATTTTTGTTGAGATTCTTCTTCCAATAACTGAAATCGTGTGGGGAACAAGAAACCGTGCACACTACCTATATCTTCTATCCAACACTCACGAATATTCCTGAAAACACCATCTGAAAGAGGTCTAAAAAAAATCGCTTTCTTTTCATCCCCACTGATTTGCAAAGTGATAACACTGTCAACAATAAGGTTCATTACATCTCCTGAATATTCATTCAACACAGTTATCCATGGCACTGTATCTCCGGGCTGCAACCCATAATCATAGAGAACTCTTGTGTTGTTCAATGTGTCTATAAAATAACATTTACCATCTTCTTTAAAGTAAGAGCCAACATATAATCCGTTCTCATAGATTTGACTAGACAATACCCCGTTTAACATCGTGTCTATTCCTGTATAAATCTCAGACTGGCTATAAACCCCATAATTACACATGGTGATATTCCATTGTCTCCTTGGGTAATAATCCCTGATCTCCTGCCCTATCGCTACCCTGCCGTATAGTAGTAGGGCAAGAAAGGCGGTGAGAAAAATTGCTTTTTTCATGACATTATTTTTTTATGTTTGTATATTTTTTTCTATCAAAATAATAGTGCTGCCAGAGTTATTTATTATGCTAATCACTTTACCGTGTTGCTTTAGCATAACAATGCTGCTACCTCCGGCAGCGAAGTAGAATAAACATCAATGGATTAGAAATTGAACTTTTCATTTCTTTTTAATCTAGGTGAAACAAAAAGAGCTAATTGTTATCATACGCCGGTTTGCCTGTGTAGAACAGCCCAGTGAAGGTGAACTGGAGGGTGGTGGTGTCGCGCTCCACCAACTGCGCGGGGATGTTGAGGTACGCATTGTTGCCGCTCTCGCCCGTGCTCAAAGACCGCGCCGGCATGTTGAAGAAATCTTCGCTCGTCAACCCGAACGTGTCCGTGGTCGTGGCCGTGATGGCCGAGCCCACCTGCTGAAGGGTGACAGAGGCAGTAATATTACATTGACTTCCGTCACCTTGGCAATCCACATGTACCAACTGACCTGCTTCAAATACACATCCAGGACACTTGGACCCGTCATGGCCAACCTGACTGACCATGTAGAATATTGATCCTGTTTTGGTTTCTGGATTCAGGGATATCAACCTGTTTCTCTCGTTCGGGGTCGTTTCATCCGGCCTTTGGCATCCCAACACAAACAAAGGCAACGACAGCACTAAGCAGACGGCGTGCTTCACCATAATCATTCTTGTTCTTTTCATATTGTTGTGTTTTTGTTACAAAAATACTGTCCTAATACTGAAAAAAACATACTCGTTGCCGTATTATGCCCCAAAAGACCCAAAATTATGACGAATGGTCAATTTCTGCAACAATAAATCATGTATAAAATGTATCAATAAATCATACCATTTTTACATGTAAAACACAGGACTATAATAAAATACATTCGTAATACATTTTCAGAATCGTACACATTCTTACCATTCGTCATATTTTTATGCTTCACTGCATGACGAATGGCAAAAACGCCTATTTTTGCTGCCTTGATCGCAAAAGAAAATGATGAAAAAAAGAAAGTTTTTCCTTTGGCTGACCGCACATCTTGTGTTCTGCGCCATCGTCATCGCCGTCTTCGGAAACTTCTGCCGACTTCGCCCCGTCGCGTTCCCAACCTTGTACAAGGAATACCTGTGCGGCATCATAGTCCTCGTGGCCACCTACACGATCCTGCTTCTCTGGGCTCCCTTCTGCCTCCCCAAAAACCTGCCCACCCGCTTTACCCTGCTCACGCTCGCGACCGTTTTGCTGGCGGCCGGGGGAGAAATGCTTCTCGTCTATCCGCAAATCCACAACATTCTGGCCATGCAATTCGGTCAGACTATGGTAAACCGTTATATTCTGAACTCCTTCTTTTTTGTATTGGCCAGGGATACGGGATTCGCTCTGCTTGCCTCCTTGCTCGCCATAGTCCGGATTCAGGCAAAAATCATCTTGGGTAATGAACGGCAAATCTTCAAACAGCACAACCAAATCGAGGTCCCGCAAACGGAAGAATTTTCGGACTTGGTCCATGTTTCGGACATCTCCTATTGTGAACAGAGTTCTAATTACACCCGCATACATCTCAAAAACGGGGAATCTGTGGACAGGTACGGCACGCTTACGCATTTATATGATCTTCTTGGCGACACCTGTGCCGTTCGGATTTCACGCAATTGCCTGGTCCTGTACGATGCTATCACGGATTATTCCGAACAGCATGTGGATCTTTACAACGGTGAAATAGAACCTGTCCGTATCAATTTCCCTCGCAGGGAGGCCGATGATATTTTCAAACAGATACAACTGCATCTGAACGCCCGTCCCGAAGTGGACCGAACTCTTTCCGTTGATGTCATCCCTGACAAAGAGGGGGTGCAATTGAGCAGAAAGCAAAAGAGGATATTCCACTATATCTCCAAACACCCTGGCTGCTCGGCACAGGACATTTCAAAACGCATGAATGTGACGCATAACACCATATACCGCCACATCGCCCGCCTCAAACAGCAGGGCCTCATCGAGCACGTCGGGGCGAACAAGACGGGAGGATACAGGGTAGTTGAGAGATTAGAGATTAGAGATTATAGATGAGAGTTAGGTGTTAGAAGTTGGGGGTTGGTGTTGGGAATCAGTTGCGTACCTTCGGCACGCTGGGTTCCATAGAGATCATCACTCCCCCAAACTGCGCTATCGCTTGTTAGGGGTTATTGGGATGGCGTGCTTCCAGCACGCAAAGACAGACACAGAACCTCTTGCACCCGATGCACCCCTTTTACCCCGTGAACCCCATGTACCCCATTCACATCTTGAACCCCGTGCACCTCGTGTACCCCTTGCACCTCATGTACCAAAAAGAGACACACTGCCGTGCGCCTCTACTGTACCCTGTTCCCTGATCCCTGTCCCCTAGTGTACCCCATAATCCCCGTGCACCAAAAAGAGACGCACGGCCGTGCGTCTCTACTATACCCTGTACCCTGATCCCTGTCCCCTTGTTCCCCATTCACCTCTTGCACCTCGTGTACCCCTTGAACCTCATGTACCCTATCTTGCCTCTTGCATGTTGATCATCTTATAGACCAGCGTGGCGGCGAGGACGTCGGACACCTTGTTGGCGGGTTGCGGGCAGAGCTCCACCACATCGAAGCCCACCACATGGCGCTGGCGGAACACTTTGTCCAAGAATCTCAACGTAGAATACCATTGCAAGCCTCCGGGCAGCGGGGTGCCGGTTGCCGGCAGAATGGAGGGATCCAGCCCGTCCAAATCGAACGTGACATATACATTACGGGTGAGCCGCTCCACCGCCTTGTCCATCCAGTTGTCATTATCAAAAATTTCATGCGCGTAGAAGACATTCTCGGGCACGAGGTTGTGCATCTCTTCTGTACACACATTGCGGATGCCCACGTGCACCACGCGCGCGTATTCCTGCGCACGGCACATCACACAGGCATGATTGTAGATGGAATCGTGATACTCATCCCGCAAGTCGGCATGTGCGTCGATTTGCAGCACAGTCAGATCCTCATATTGCTCGCTCATGGCCTTGATGGCACCCACGGAAACCGAATGCTCGCCACCCAGCAGAATGGGGAATTTCTGCATATCCATAAAATGCTTAACCCGGTGATAAACAGATTTCACCATAGCATCTGGAGTGGAGAAATCATAGTCATGATGATCAGTGTGTATGCCGGCATTGCAGGCTTCCTTCTGATACTGGACATCGTAGAGCTCCAGACTGTCGGAAGCATCCAAGATGGCCTGCGGGCCTTTGTCCGCCCCTTTCACGAACGTGCTGGTGCCATCATACGGAACCGGAAGGAGCACGTAACGGGCGTGTTCCAAGTCATATAATTCCTCGTCCATATCGAGGAAATGGGTCATGTGCTTTATCATTGTGCAAGTTCTTTGGCTAAATATTCGGCAGTGAATCCGACACCCTTGGCCACAATCTCCTCGGGTGTGCCTTCGGCCACCACTTCGCCGCCGGAGCGACCGCCTTCCGGGCCCATGTCAATAATCCAATCCGCCATCTTGATAACATCCATATTGTGTTCGATCACAATCACCGTGTTGCCCCTGTCCACCAGCTTGTTGAGTACATCCATGAGGATGGCGATGTCGTGGAAATGCAGACCGGTCGTGGGTTCATCCAGGATATAGACCGTTTGGCCCGTCTCCTTTTTCGACAGCTCAGCAGCCAGCTTCACGCGCTGCGCCTCACCACCGGAGAGCGTGGTGGAGGATTGTCCCAGACGCAAATAACCCAAGCCCACGTCAGCCATAGTTTTCAAAGGCAGAACAATAGAGGGAATGTTTTCGAAGAACGGAATGGCAGTTTCAATGTCCATCTCCAGCACGTCATTGATGGACTTGCCTTTGTAACGCACCTCCAATGTCTCATCATTATAACGTCTGCCGTTGCATTTCTCGCAGGTGACATACACATCCGGCAGAAAGTTCATCTCTATGTTCTGCACGCCGGCACCCTTGCACTCCTCGCAGCGTCCACCAGACACATTGAACGAGAAGCGGCCCGGTTTATAACCTCTGATCTTGGATTCGGGCATGTCGGAAAAGAGTTTCCGAATGTCATCAAAGACGCCCACGTATGTAGCAGGATTGGAGCGCGGTGTGCGCCCGATAGGTTGCTGATTGATTTCGATAATCTTGTCAATATGTTCCAAGCCCTCCACCGCGGCATAATCCAACGGTTTCTTCTCGGAACGATACACGTAATGGTTGAGAATGGGATACAGGGTCTCGTTGATGAGGGTGGACTTGCCGCTGCCCGACACGCCCGTCACGCAAATGAGCGTGCCCAACGGGAAGCTGACCGTCACGTCTTTCAGGTTGTTGCCCGACGCACCAATCAGGGTCAGCGAGTGCCCGTTGCCAGGCCTGCGGATTTGTGGTACTTCAATCTTCTTGCGGCCCGTCAGATAGTCGGCAGTCAGCGAGTTGGCCTTCAGGATGTCGGCGTATGTGCCGGAGGCTACGATATAGCCGCCGCGGTTGCCGGCTTCGGGGCCCACATCCACGATGAAATCCGCCGCCTGCATCATGTCACGATCGTGTTCCACCACAATCACCGAGTTGCCCAAGTCGCGCAAGTCCTTGAGCGACTGGATCAGCAGATGGTTGTCGCGCTGGTGCAAGCCGATGCTCGGCTCGTCCAGGATATACATCACGTTCACCAGCTGCGAGCTGATCTGGGTGGCCAGGCGGATTCGTTGGGCCTCACCGCCGGAGAGAGACGCCGCCGAGCGGTCCAACGACAGGTATTGTATGCCAACGTTGCACAGGAATTTCAGCCGGAAGGTGATTTCGCGGATAATCTCCGAGGCAATGCGTTTTTTGGAGGGATCCAACTTCTTGGGCAGTTGCTCCATCCACTGATACAACTCAGAAATGTCCATGTGCGCCAGCTCCGCGATGTTCTTGCCATCGATACGGAAGTGCAAAGCCTCCTTACGCAAACGCGTGCCATGGCAATCCGGACAGGGCGCCATGTTGATAAACTGATTAATCCATTTGCGCAACGAGGCCGGAATATTGTCCGAATTGAGATTCCGGACATAGTTGACCACACCCTCGAAAGACTTCTTCATCGGAGCCAGCCCCTCATATTCGCGTTTCACATACAGCCACTCCGGAGAGCCGTACAGCACCATGTTAAGATTCTGTTCCGACAATTCGCTGATAGGATCCGACAATGAGAAGTGATATTTCTCTGCCAAAGCATCCAGCTCACGGAAAAGCAAAGTGTTTTTGTATTCCCCAATCACCACGATTCCGCCATTCTTGATGGATTTCGACGGGTCGGGAATCATCTTCTCCAAATCTATTTCCGACACAAAACCCAGTCCGCTGCAGTGCTCACAAGCACCGTAGGGCGAATTGAACGAAAAGCTGTTGGGCTCGGGTTCGGGGTAGGAGATGCCCGTGGTGGGGCACATGAGGAACTTACTGTAATTCTTGACCTCGCCCGTGTCATTGTCCAGAATCATGATGGAGCCTTTGCCGTATTTCATCGCGATATGGACGCTGTTGCTGACGCGCGTTTTGGAGAACTGCGTGATATTCAGTGTGTCGATGGCCAGCTCGATGTCGTGCATCTTGTAGCGGTCCACCTGCATGTTGAGCAGCAGTTTGCGCATCACGCCGTCAATGCGCACGCGGGTGAAGCCTTGCTTGCGCAGGTTTTCGAACAGCTCACGGTAGTGGCCCTTACGACCTTTGATGATGGGCGCGAGAAGGGTTACATGGCACTCGTCGTAACGGGAAATAACCAAGTCGATGAGCTCCTTCTCGGAATAATGCACCATCTTCTCGCCCGTGTTGTACGAGTACGCGTCCGCCACGCGGGCATACAGCAATCGCAGAAAATCATATACCTCCGTGATAGTACCCACAGTTGAGCGCGGGTTCTTGTTCACGGTCTTCTGCTCGATGGAGATGACGGGATTGAGACCGGTGATTTTGTCCACATCAGGGTGTTCCAGATGGCCGATAAACTGGCGGGCGTATGCAGAGAAGGTCTCCATGTACCGGCGTTGTCCCTCGGCATAGATGGTATCGAAAGCGAGCGACGACTTGCCGCTGCCGCTCAGCCCGGTGATGACCACCAGCTGCTGCTGCGGAATCGTGACCGACACATCCTTGAGGTTGTTCTCCCGTGCGCCGGAAACGACCAGTGAATCTTCAGCAAACGCGTTTTCTTCCATACAATCCGAGGTGACAAAAACAGGGCGCAAAGATAACAAAAATGGGGCAAAACAGGCCTATTCCTGCCTACGGGATTTTTTTGTAATTTTGCGCCCAAATTTGAAAACACCGTTTTATGAACGATTTACTGGAGAAATTAGAGCTGATATACAAGCGTTGGCTGCAGATTGGCGAGGACATAGCTCAGCCGGACGCCATGTCCGACATGAAAAAATTCATCAAGATGAGCAAGGACTACAAAGACCTGCAGGCTGTGGTGGACGCGTACAAGAAATACAAGGACGTGATTGGCAACATCGCCAACGCCAAGGAGATCCTGGCCAACGAAAAGGACGAGGAGTTCCGCGAGATGGCCAAGATGGAGCTGGACAATTTCACCGAAGAGAAGGAGACGTTGGAAGAGGAGATCCGCCTGTTGCTGCTGCCTTCGGACCCGCAGGACAGCAAGAATGCGCAGATGGAGATCCGCGCAGGCACGGGCGGCGACGAAGCCAGTATTTTCGCCGGCGACCTGTTCCGCATGTATCAGCACTATTGCGACAAGAAGGGTTGGAAAATCGAAGTCCTCTCCATGACCGAGGGCACCGTGGGTGGCTACAAAGAGATTGACTTTGCCGTGAACGGTGAGGGCGTGTATGGCATCATGAAATACGAGTCAGGCGTGCACCGCGTACAGCGCGTGCCGCAAACCGAGTCACAAGGCCGCGTCCACACGTCCGCCGCTTCGGTGGTCGTGTTGCCCGAGGCCGATGAATTTGACGTAGAGCTCAAGCAGAGCGACATCAAGAAGGAGACCTTCTGCGCCTCCGGCCCTGGCGGCCAGTGCGTGAACACCACCTACTCCGCCGTGCGCCTCACCCACATCCCCACCGGCATCGTGGTGTCCATCCAAGATGAGAAATCCCAGATCAAGAATCTCGAAAAGGCCATGCGTGTGTTACGTACACGTCTGTTCGAAATGGAATACAAGAAATACTTGGACGAAATCGCCTCCAAGCGTAAGACGATGGTTTCCACCGGCGACCGTTCCGCGAAGATCAGGACATACAACTATCCGCAGAACCGCGTCACAGACCACCGCATCAACTATACGATGTACAACCTCGCCAATTTCATGAACGGCGACATCGAGGAGGTGCTCCAAGCCCTGCAGGTGGCCGAGAACGCCGAGAGACTGAAAGAGGACGTGGTCTAAACACCGGTCCCTCCGATTTTGCGTCTCTACAGACCGCCCAAATCGACCTGTCGCGTTACGCCAAAGGCGTGTATTTCATCAAGGCCGTGGCCAATGGCTACATGATAGGGATTCGCAAGGTGGTGAAACAATAATCACATTTCAGGTTCTGGTGACACGTTCACCTTCGCTACGCCAGTGGTGTCCACGTATTCGCCGGTGTCCAAAAACTGGACTAAAGATAAAGCAATTTGAGAAAATGGACTGTCAAGGGTTTCCAATTGCCGCCCCATATAGACATATTCCGTCAACTCCACGTCAGGATCAGCGTGGAAAGTGTTTTTCCGATACCGCTTGGAAACCATAATGCTTAGATTGAAGTCGTTAGGCTCATGCTCTAAATACATGCTCGCATTTGCATGGTGATTGCTGACCCGTATGGAGACGCGCATTTGATTGTCACCAATCTCAAAGATGCTATAACCACTGGCGTTTTCAGGATTTATGCCCAACGCAATCTTCAAATCTGTGATAAAACCTTTCACTTCGTTGACCTTTTTGTATTGTTCGGCAAGATTATTTAATTTTTCTTTTGTGACAACAATTATTTTCATTATTTTTGCCGCGTCATTTTCTTGAGAAGCTCTAGTGACTAAAGGTCTGCTTATCAGTTCAGGAGAATGACTTTTTTGTTCCATGATATTTAGTTTTTAGGTTGAGAATAGTTCATAATTATATTCCGCTGCAAAGATATAAAATTTTATAACATATTGATAATCAATATGATTTAACAAATAATAGTTAAATTGATGGAATAATGATGATTCGGTGCGGAGGCAATTATTTCATCGTAGAATAAGACCCAGGAAGAGGAGATGTGCATATTGTCTTCTAAACATACAACAACCTTCCCTCCACATTCTGATAACCCATATTGCGCAGTAAGGCGCAATATTCGTCTATTTGCTGCTGGTACTGCTCGTGCGGCTGGCCCGTCTTGTAGTCAATAACTACCACTTTATCGTTGAGGAACACCACCCTGTCGGGACGATGTTCTCGGTGCGCCTCGTCAAGGATGTTGACCTCATTGAGCACCTTGACGCCCGGTGCGAAACAGGGACGCAAGGCCGCATCTTCCATGATGTGACGATAGGCAGCCCGCAAACGGGGCCTCTTCTCCTCCGGCACCTCAACCAGACAATGGTCAAACTCCTCTTCCGACTGCGGGAAGTCGGCCAAACCGGACAGGAAATCGTGCACGTAAGTGCCTTCGGCGCGCGGGTCGTCCTCCGGCAAGGAAGTCTCAAAGAGCACCTGCACTTGGTCCAGCTCAAAATCGGAAGCGACAATGTCGGGAATGGAATGAGGAACCTCAGACTTCGCCTCTGGCTTCGGATTGCGCCAATTTTGATCACCCAAGTAGAAATAACGAGTATTGTCTTCTTCGTGGAAAAAGGCCAGACCCTCTTGTTGCTGCATATTGTCTGCAACAAACTTTTGGAGATCATTGCCGTAGGAGTTGTTCTCTTTTTCTGACCACTTGGCAATCACGTAGAGCATGTCGCGGGCGCGGGTGTGCGCCACGTAGAGCACATTCAGGTCATCCATCTCCGCGCTGAGCGACTCCGCCTCATAGCGTTCCTCATACGAAGAACCTACGCAACCGGAGCTCAATTCCACGTAGGCCACTGTCCGGCCATCCACCTTGTCCCACACAGGCAAAAGCTGCTTCCGGGGCGCATTGTACGGGAAAATCACCACCGGGTATTCCAGCCCTTTGGACTTATGGATCGTGCTGATCCTGATGGCGTCTTGCCCAGCCGGCAGCGACAAGGAGGGCAGCTTGTCCAGTTCCACCTGCTGCTGCCACCAGGTCAAGAACTTGGAAAGCTCACCGTTGCGGCTCTGCAAATACTGCCATACCAGATTTTCGAAATCCACTACAAACGGACTCTGCAAATGTTCCATGCCGTAGTAAAGCATCACATCTTTCACCAGCAGGAACAGGGGTTCGGAAAGCCACTGGTTTCGGGGCAAAGGTTTGCCGAACTCTTTCTCCAGCAAGGATTCAAAAACACCTTCTTCTTTCAGAGCAGGCATAAATTGTTGCAACAGAGACTCCTTACCCTGCAAACGGGCCATATAGTAGAGAATGGTGCTCTTGGCCACTTGGTCGTCAGGGTGCAACAGATAGCGAAGGGTGTAGATTATGAGGTTCACTTCCGCCGAAGCACTGAGGTTCAGCGATTTCTCCGTAATCACATTCCAGCCCATCCGCAACATGATGTCCGCAATATGGGCACATTTGAAGTTATTGCGGCACAGCACGGCAATGTCCCCGTCGGCATAACCGCGCCGGCGGGCATCCATGACCGCCAATATCACTTCCAGGTCCTGCACTCCAGTCTTCTTGTCTGCCACCATATCCGCCCATACAGCATCCTCAACGGAAAAGTGCGGTTTCAATTCATTCTTTTTCTCCTTGTCTGCATAAAAACAGACTTGCACCTGCCCTTCCTGCTTGTTGAAAACCTTTTGCTTCAAGCCCTCGGCATAATATTTATCCAAGCCTCTCTTCGTGGCATAATATTCAAAAAACTGATTATTGAACTCCACCACACTCTTCAGCGATCGGTAGTTGGTGTCCAAAATCTCCTGATTGTAATGCATTCTGTCCACGAGCCGCAAGTCCGGATCCTCCTGCATTCGGTCATAATCGAGCAGCTTGTAAAACAGATCTGCGTCGCCGTTGCGGAAACGGTAGATAGCCTGCTTCACGTCCCCGAAGAGCGACACCTGCCGGTCGAACTGCGACAGGGCATTATTGATGATGATGGGTTTCAGGTCCTCCCACTGCATCTTGGAGGTATCTTGGAACTCATCAATGAAGAAGTTGTCGAACTTCACGCGGTCAAAGAGTGTTTCAAAGCCTTTGCTTTGAATGGTTTCATAGATGAGTGTATTGGATTCACTGAGAATGAAGAAATTGTTCTGCAACTTGATTTCCTCCATCTTCTTTTTCAAATCCATCAACATCAGCACCTTGTCGGCATTCCGGTGGCGGATGACGCTGTCGAGATAGCGTTTGCGCAAATCGTGTTGTGCTGCCGCCACCTTCTCAAAACAGGCCTCCACCTTCGGCCAAAACTCCTCAATATGGGCCAATTCCTCATCTGAGAGTTTGGTTTTGCTGAAAATCTGCCCTCCGGAGCCCGCAATCTCCTCCGTGGATTTTATGTAATATTTTATCGGGTCCTTCCGGACATCCTCAAACCACGTGTTGAATGATCTGCGTTTGAATTTAAGTCCGAGTTTCTCCAACCACACACTCCCTTCTTGGGCGTATGGTTTGATTTTCTCTTTCAAGACAGAAGGAATTTCTTTGATATTTTTCCTGAGCAGCCGGATATATTGCCTGAGCTCATCCTGATCGGATTGGGAAAGGATGTTCAGAAACTCCAGGTTTTTCTCAGCGTTATCATACAGGATTACCAAAGCTGCCTTCAGTTCTTTATCCACATCCATCTTGCCGGTATCCTCCATGGCGTTATCCAGCACAAAGATAATGCGACTGGCCAATTCGGTCTCTGCCGAAAGTTCGTTCAACAGCTGGTCAATGGCTTGCAGATAAAACTCGTCCATGTCAATCTGGACGGTGTAGTTGAGATTGAGGTTGAGAGAAAGAGCGGAGGAGCGTATGACGCGCTGGAAGAAGCTGTCGATGGTGGAGATGGTGAAGCGGGCGTAATCGTAAATGATGCGCCGGAGCAATTCCCGCGACTCCACGCGCATGAACTTTTCCATGTCGGCAGAAATGTCGTCCGGTTGCAAGTCAAAGAGCTTTCTCACCACCATATTGTAGATGGCGGTAACACTGCCGCCCAGATTCTGGCGTTCCTCAAACGCAATGGCATAGAGGGTTTTAACAATGCGATCCTTCATCTCGCCGCTGGCATTGTTGGTGAACGTGATGGCCAGAATCCGCTGGTAAAGGTCCAACTGAAACTCTTGGGTTTCCCTCCCGACCTTCCGGCTGTCGAATCTGAAACAAAGTGCCAAGTAGTCGGCCACCAGGTTGGTGGTTTTGCCAGAGCCAGCAGAAGCGAAATAGGTGGTGAACATGATATAAATTAAAATTCAGAGTTCAAAATTCAAAGTGCAAAGTTATAAAAAATACCCAACCGAAAGGTGAATAATGCATCATATTCCGTATCTTTGCAGCCCTAATTGAGCAACATCATGTTAAAGATTGAAAACCTGCACGTTTCCATCAAAGGAAGAGAAATATTGAAAGGTGTGAACCTGGAAGTTCACGCGGGCGAAGTACACGCCATCATGGGCCCCAACGGCACAGGCAAGAGCACGTTAGCCTCCGTCATTGCCGGCAAAGAGGGCTATGAGGTCACCGAAGGCAAGATCATTTACAAGGGCAAAAACCTGATGGATTTGAGCATCGAGGACCGCGCCCGCGAAGGCATCTTCATCGGATTCCAGTATCCTGTGGAAATCCCCGGCGTGAGCATCGCCAACTTCATGCGCACCGCACTGAACGAAATCCGCCAATACCGCGGCCTCGACCCGCTGAACGGCGCCCAGTTCCTCAAGCTGATGAACGAAAAGAAGAAAGTGGTGGAGCTGACCGAAAAACTCAGCAACCGCTCTGTAAACGAGGGCTTTTCCGGCGGCGAGAAGAAACGTAACGAGATTTTCCAAATGGCCATGCTCGAGCCCACCCTTTCCATTCTGGATGAAACGGATTCTGGTCTTGACATTGATGCACTCCGTATCGTGGCCAATGGCGTGAACCAACTCAAGAACCAAGACAACGCCACCATCGTCATCACCCACTACCAGCGACTGCTCGACTATATTGTGCCCGACGTGGTACACGTGCTGTTCGACGGCAAGATTGTGAAAACCGGCCCGAAAGAGCTGGCCCTGGAGCTGGAGAAACGCGGCTACGACTGGATCAAAGAAGAATACGAACAACATAAACTCAGCTAAATGAAGTCTTTTGCAGAATACACCCAACAGCTGAAAAACTACCGTCTGCAGCTTCAGCCCGACCCGTACCAGCCGGTGGAGGAGTACTTCACCTGCCAGGTGACCAACATGGGCTCCGTGATGCTGCCGCTGCTCAACGGCTGGTACGTGCACAAAGACTCGCAGCTGACCATCTACCCCGACGGAGTCATCGCCGGCAGCCTGAAAGCCGCTATGGAACAGTACCCCGAGCTGGTAAAGGCAAGCCTGAAACCGCTGGAAGACCACAAGCAAGACGAGCTCACCCTCTCCAACAAGGAGCAGTTCACCGACGGCATCTTCCTGTATGTGCCTGACAACGTCAAGGTGGAGAAACCCTTCCAGATTGTGTCGCTCGTCAACTCCCGCGAGGACCTGCTGATACAGAACCGCCATCTCATCCATCTCGGACAGAATGCGGAGTTGTCCGTCATCCAGTGTGACGATTCCACCAAATACGGCAAGACATTCCTGAATGTCGTGACCGCCATCACCCTCAACAGGCAGGCCCGACTGCATTATTACAAGACGGAGAACAAAGAAGCTGAATCCCTGCTATTCAATCACTTGTACGTCAACCAGTGCGCGGAATCCTTCTTCCACTCCAACGCCATCACCTTCAACGCCGGCTATGTGTGCAACGATATCCACGTTAATTTGAACGAGCCGTTTGCCGAAGCGCAGCTGTACGGCTTGTATCTGGTGGACAAGACGCAACAGTGCGAGAACCGTATCAAGGTAAGCCACAATTGCCCCGACTGCAAGAGTTTCCAACTCTACAAGGGCATCATGGACGACGAGGCCGAGGCCACTTTTCATGGGCATGTGGTGGTGCAACCCGACGCACAACGCACAAATGCTTTTCAGACCAACCGCAACATTCTGCTCACCGACAAGGCCAAAATCAACACGCAGCCGTTTTTGGAGATTTACGCGGACGATGTGCAATGTAGCCATGGCGCCACGGTCGGACAGCTGGACGACGAAGCGTTGTACTACCTCCGCACACGCGGTATCGGCGAGCGCAGCGCGCGCAAGCTGCTCATGTTCGCTTTTGCCAACGAGATCTGCCAGCATGTGGAAATCCAAGCTCTGAAGGACCGCCTCAGCGACATGGTGCAACGCCGCCTGAACGGCGAGCTCACCATCTGCGACCAGTGCATGCTGCACAACGCGGACAACGGCGGCCTCATCTTCCCCATCGACCCCACCAAATTGTAAAATACAGCGATGAAAATCAAGCTGATCTGGATCGGCAAAACCGATGGCGATGTTTTCGACACCGCCATCCAGCAATACACACAGAAAATCAAATTCTACACCGTGTATGAGCCCATCGCCATCCCGTATCTGAAAAACACCAAATCGCTGTCCCAGGAAGAGCAGAAGAAGAAAGAAGGCGAGCTTATCCTTAAGAAACTGGAACCCGGCGACTATGTGGTTTTGTTGGACGAGCGCGGCAAAGAATACACATCTGCAAAATTCGCGCAATTCATCCAGCAGCAGGCCAACAGCGGAGCCAAATCGGTGGTGTTCATCATTGGCGGTGCCTACGGTTTTTCAGAGGCGGTTTATGCGCGCGGCAACGCCAAGCTGGCCTTGTCGCAGCTCACCTTCCCGCACATTATGACGCGGCTGGTGTTCGCCGAGCAACTGTACCGTGCCTTCACGATTTTGCACAACGAACCGTATCATCATTGATGAAGTTCAAAGTTCAAAATTCAGAATTCAAAGTCTCCATTTTCCCCTTGTACCCCATGTACCCATTTCACCTTATTCACCTCATGTGCCCCATTCACCCATTTCACCTTTCATGAACTACACAAACATACGACATCAGCTGCATCAATTGGCGGAGCCCTCCGGAGCGGAGGTTGCCACCCAACAGTTCATCATTGACATATTGGCTGGCTTTGAGCCCACGCATATTCACGTTTTCAAGAACAGCAAGAATTTGTTGGCGGTTTACGACTTCGGTCCGGGCGGCGAAACCACTTTGATACGTGGGGATTTTGACGCGGTGCGCGTGCCGGAGACGCTGGATCTTCCGTACGCCTCGCACACGCCGGGCGTAGCGCACAAGTGCGGCCACGACGGCCACGCCACCATCCTGTTGGGGCTTGCCGAGCAACTGCATCTGCACCCGCTGGCAAAGGGCCGCGTGCTACTCTTCTTCCAAGCCGCGGAGGAAACGGGCGAAGGCGCCGCGCAGCTGTTGGAGACGGACATTTTGGAACAATACAAGCCTGGCAAGGTCTATGCCCTGCACAACATCCCGGGCGAGCCGCTGGGCAGCGTCATCTGCAAAGAGGGCAGCTTTACCTGCTCGGTGGTCAGTTGCGACGTAGAACTGCACGGGCGCACGGCGCATGCGGCGGAGCCATTGAAAGCTGTGAGTCCCTACCCGGCCGCCAAGGCCATCACCGACCAGCTGCTGGCCATGAACTGCTATGACATGTCGCGCGACGATTTCCGCCTCCTGACACTGGTGGAGTTCCGAGTGGGTGAGCAGGCCTACGGAGTGGCAGCCGGCCATGGCGTGCTCCGGTTCACCCTGCGTGCCAAAGACGATGACTTGCTCCAGCGCACCAAAGCGGAGCTTCTGCAAGTGGTGGAGCAAGAGACATCCAACACGGAAGGGTTGTGTAGCAACATCACATGGCGAGAGTATTTCGCCGCCGCCAAAAACCACAAGGATGCGGTGGAGAGCATTCGAAATGCCGCAGAGCGGTGTGGGTTGGAATATGTGGAAAAGCAAACTCCTTTCTCCTGGGGCGAGGATTTCGGTCTGCTGACGCAGCATTACGATGGCGCATTGTTTGGATTGGGTTCCGGAGATAGCCAGCCTCCTTTGCATCATCAGCTGTTTGATTTTCCGGACGAATTAGTGCCGGTGGGGGTAATGATTTTTTATCAAATTTTGTCGGGAGTGTGAAACGTATTCAGAAAAGTATTGCATTTGCATGCAAATGTAATACAAACAAATACAGCTATGGAACCGACAGCAATCATCAGAAAACCAGTATCTTTCCGCTTTAGAGCAGATTTATTGGAATTATTGAAACGGAATGCAGCGCGTGAAAACAGAACGCTAAACAACTATGTGGAAAGCGTTTTACTGGATGTTGTGTACCACGAACCCAATGCCGCCACCAAAGCCGCCATCGAAGAGGCAATGAATCGTAAAGATTATCCTACAGATGAAGTTTATGGTAGCGTAGAGGACCTTTTTAAAGCACTTGATATAGAATGAAAAAACTATACCCCTCCAGTCAGCATAAAAAAGACTATAAACGATACCGACATAATCCAACCAAGAAAGCAGCACTTCATAATGTCATCCAAAATATTTTATGTATTTTTGCAGCGTTGCTTGCCTGTTTTGATGATTAATGGACTTTGCATTATGGTAGGCGGCAGCGCGAAGAAGTAAAAAATAGAAGTCCTCCCATACAATAAAATTCAATAAAATGGTTGCATTTATTTCTGAAAAACAGCGTGTTAGAAGCATACTGCTGTTTGTTTTCCTTTTCTCAACCTCATTTTTTTATGGCAGTGCACAGACCATCACGACCAAGGGACCCGAAATCGGAATGGATGACGGAGCCAGGGTTACTGTCTTGGGTGAGGATGACAACAATATTATCTTTTGTGCAGTGGACAAGAGCAATTATGGTGAAGATGACGAATTCTTTGTCACTGTATATGACAAAAAGAACCGTTCCGTTGTTGTTGAGCATGAGTTTGACGAAGACTACGGTTTTTCCACAGCCTTTATGGCTGATGACAAGGTGGTGCTGGTAGGTTCTTCATTCAACAAAAAGAACAAATGTGTGGATTTCTTCCAATACGCATTCCCTGTCATGAACAAAAAGAAAGGTAAAATTGCGCCCAATGTGACGTATTCTGTGCCTGTCGAAAGCACAAGATACAATTTATTCCGTGTCTTACGCTCATCTGACGGCCAGAAACTCGCCTATCTGACCTACTTGAGACCAACGAATAATAATGCTGAAGAATATACCCTTGATGTGATGGTGTGTGGTGTCGATGGGCATGAGGTTGCCCATACACGGGAAAGAATCAAGGGGAAATTCCCGCATGTCGTGAAGGGATACCTTGCCAATGACGGTACCGTTTATGTGGAAGAGCATTATTATATTGATCAAAAAGAGACTTTACAGTTTGTCACGGTTACCTCAGACCAGCAATACAAACCCATGCAAATTGAGGAAGATATGGAGGGTATGCACAACATGCATGCAGAATTGCTTGCCGATCAGCGTCTGATGATGTTCGGTGCTGCAAAAGACGGCGTAGGGATGATTGTTTTGGACAATACCGGAGAGGTGGCCAAATTTGGCATTTATGAAGTGGAAATCCCTGATTTGCCGGAGGGAGTCACCTATGACTTCGACTTTTACAATGAGAACAGTCTCGCTTTCAAACCGTATCAGATTTTGTCTTTGCAGGATGGGCGTGTTTTGGTGTTGGCTCACCGACATCGGTACATCCTTTCCTCGTATGGCAACTCGGTCACGGCTTATAATGATCACAAAAATCTCTACCTCTATCTGTTTGACAAAGAGTTGGAACCTTTGACATTTGAAACGCGACCATTCGGCACTCAAAGCATTGGGAACAATCACGAGGATTTGCCTGTCGCGTTCGAATGGGACGGAGGGATAAGGCTGCTGTTTAACGGTCAGGTGTCGAACTACACGGGTGGTCCCAAGCGCGAGTGGAAAGTGCTGTTCGCCCCTAAGTTGAATGAACGTTGTCTGGTCTTGGGCACATTGGATGACGATCTGCATTTTAGTCCCAAAATCATCAGGAATCCTGGCCCGAATGTGCCGTTTACCATGGGTGAATATTTCGAGCAGTTGCTGAAGGTGACTGACGATGCGGTGTATGTCATCAATCACCGCAACAGCGACAACTTCATCGAGGAAATCAGAAAGTGACAAAAAAAGTAGAGACGCGCTATAGCACGTCTCTACTTTTTTGGCGGACCGGACGAGACTCGAACTCGCGACCCCATGCGTGACAGGCATGTATTCTAACCAAACTGAACTACCGATCCGTTTGTTTTTTCAACGCCGCAAAAATACACTTTTTTTCAATTGCACGATATTTTTGAAAAATATTTTTTTATTCTATATACTATTGATTTTGAGTATTATAGAATAGAACAAGCATTTTTCTCCTCCTTTTTCACATTATCCTATGCGAAAAAAACGAAGCATTTTTCATTTGATTCGCCATTTTCTCCCATTTACCCACTTCTCCTACTTTACCTCATGCACCCATTTCACCTCCGTCACCCACTTCACCTTTCAGTTAGAATCTCCAGGTCAGACCAAAATAGTAGAGGAACGGGAGCTGATAAATCACTTCGTTGGAAATTCTGTTCACATAGAACACATTTCTGTAGTTATATACATTGGAGAATGAGACGCTCAACTCCAGCGTGTTCCGCTCCCCGATATGGAATTTTTTCTTGGCACCGATATCCAATCTGTGATAACTCGGCAAACGAGCCTGATTGAGATCGGCCAGCATAAAGTACAAATCCTCATTGGCCGTCACATAATCATCGTTGATGTTGGTGGGCATGTAATGCGGATAATAGGCCTGCGTCTGCGTGAACGGGAATCCGGAACCGAAGTTCCAACGAGCGTCAATCTGCCATGACCTGCGCTTGCCGAAGGCGTATGACACCAACAGGTTGACATTATGCCGTCTGTCAAAGTGCGGGTTGTACTCTACCACTCCGTCGGTACGCTTCACCCAACCCAACGAATAAACGAGCCACACATAGAAGCCCTTGTTGTCGTACTTCACAGTCACATCGCCACCATACGCGCGACCTTTCTCCCAAATGAACTCATCTTCCGTATCAAACATTTTATAGCGGTTGACAGAAATCAATTGGGAGAAGTTCTTGAAGTATCCCTCCAAGTTGATACTGATTTGTGAAATGGGATCATACTCCATACCCAGGATGACATGCTGTGCCTTTTGGAGACGGCCTTTCATCATGTCACCGTCATTGAGCATGTTAGAAGCAAGCAGGTCCCCGCTTACAGGAGAAGAAATAAATCCGTTGAACAGATTCACGACATCCTGATCGGACGTGACCGCCACCAAGTTCTGGGAATAGAGGCCTCCCGCCAGCTTGAGGCGGAGGTTGCGCAGAATGTTGTACTTGATAGCCAACCTGGGTTCAGGAGAGGCTTCGCCCAGAGAATAATAATACTGCAACCGGAAACTCGGCTCCAGCAACAACTTGTTTCTGAAATTGTATTTGAATTTGGCGAAGAACGACATGTCCGTCGTGTGGTCATCAATATCCACCTTGGAGCCAAATTGAGTGAAATAGGTATATTGCGTGTTAAATCCCACGGCTTCAACGCCTACGTTCAGCACGCTTCTTCCTATATAATAGTTAAAGGCCAGATTGAACGTAAAGCCATCCATGGTACTGCTCTTAGGCTGGTACAATTTGTCGTCCAGCTCGCACGTGTATTTGGAATAGGCCAACGCACCCGTGATGGTGATGGGCACGTCGCCGGGCACAATCTGGAAGTTCGAGCCCACGCCCCAGTTGTTCCAGGAATAAGCCGCAATGGAACTGTAGTTGACTTTGTCGTTGAAATTGAAGCCGAACACATTCAGTTTGGTGCCATTCAACGTGGAGAGCGTCAACTTGCCATACAAATCCCAAAAGCTGAACGGAAGACCGTCTTTGCCCACGTAGGGATAGAAGAATTTGGAAGCTGGTTCAAGATAGGAACCTTTTCCGGAGAGGATGAAACTCAACGCGGTCTTGCGGTTGTCTTTCAGTTTTACCAGCGGACCCTCCAGCAGAATTTGGGACTGGATATTGCTGACGTCCACCTTTCCGGAAATACGTTTTTTGTTACCGTCGCGGGTCTGGATATCCATCACGGAAGAAATTCTGCCGCCGAACTCGGCACCGAAACCGCCGGTATAGACATCCGCGCTGCTCATGATATCCATGTCGAACACAGAGAAGATACCGATGGAGTGGAAGGGGTTGTATATCAGCACGCCGTCCAAGAGCAGCATGTTCTGCACGGGCGTACCACCGCGCACATACAGTTGACCGCCCTGGTCGCCGGTAGAAATCACGCCGGGCAACACCTGCAGATACTGAGCAAAATCGGGTTGGCCGCCGATGGCCGGCATCTTGCTCATATCCTTGGGCGTCACACTGATGACGGAAGTGCGCGTTTCCTGCTCCTTGCGCTGTCCCTCGCCTTGAATCTGCACAGCATCCAGCGTGGTGGAAGAAGGCTGAAGCGAGTAGCGCTTGGTGATAACCGTATCCTTGCGCACCTTTATCGTATCAATGATGTCATTATAACCTAAAAAGGAAACCTTAACAGCGTAGGTTCCCTTCGGAATCTTGTTGACCATGAAAGCACCCTTGGAATCTGACAGTGCACCGTAAGAGGTGCCCGTCAGCTGGATGGTACAATAGGGCAACACCTCACCGTTGGAATCATCATAGGTAAAGCCTTTCAGTACTGTATTCTGAGCATAGAGGGAAGTCACACAAATGAAAAGTGCGACAAGTATTGCGATTTTCTTCATGCGTCTTAAAATTTGAAGGCGCAAAGATACAAAAAATCAGATAGCTTGCCATCCGATATCTTCGCGGTAAAACAGGCGCGGGGCATCAATGGCACGCACGCCATTGTAGGCATCTTCACGAGCCTCGCGCAACGTGGCACCCTTGCCCACCACAAAGAGAACCCGGCCTCCGTTGGAAAACCATTGACCCTCCTTTTGCATCGTTCCCATGTGGAATACCGTTTGCTTGACCGCCTCCAAGTTTTTAATCTCCAAACCTTTCTCGTATGAGCCCGGATAGCCTTTGGCCGCGAGCACGACGCCGAGGAAAGCTTCGTGATAAAACTCCGCCTTGGTCTCTTTATGTTCCAGAAGATCCATGATAACCTCAACCAAGTCACTCTGCATTTTGGGCAGCACCACCTCCGTCTCCGGATCGCCGAAACGGGCATTGAACTCTATCACCTTGGGGCCCTGCTTGGTCAGCATCAGACCGCCGTACAAGACACCGCAGAAGGGACAGCCCTCGGTGACCATTGCCTTGGCGGCAGGTTTCATGATATGCTCAACTGCCCATTGCACCTGCTCTTGCGGGATGACGGGCACCGGGGAATAGGCACCCATACCGCCGGTGTTCGGGCCCTTGTCGCCGTCGTATGCCCGCTTGTGGTCCTGGGCAATGGCCAACGGCACGACCTGTTCGCCGTTCACCAGCGTCAACAGTGAGAATTCAGGGCCTTGCAAAAACTCTTCCATCACCACCTTGCCTTTGCCGAAACGGTTGTCGAGCAGCATATCTTTGAGCGCGGCATCGGCCTCCTCTGTGGTCATGGCCACCACCACGCCCTTGCCGGCAGCCAATCCGTCGTACTTGATCACGATGGGTGCACCGACCTCCGAAAGATAGTCTTTGGCCTCCTCATAATCCTCAAAGGTGCGGTATGCGGCCGTGGGAATCGCGTATTTCTCCATCAGTTCCTTGGCAAACTGCTTGCTGCCCTCAATGCGGGCGGCAGCCTTTGTGGGCGCGAATATGCGCAAGCCCGCCTTCTGGAATTCGTCGGCGATACCGTTCATCAGGGCAGCCTCCGGCCCGACGATGGTCAGGTCCACGCGATGCTCCAGGGCAAAGGCGAGCAAAGCATTTGTATCGTTTTCATCCACCGCCACCCGATGCACGGGCACGTTGCATGTGTTGTTCAACAGCAACATCCCCTCGTTACCGGGAGCTATAAACAGTTCGGACACCTTAGAGGACTGAGCCACTTTCCAAGCGATGGCGTGTTCACGGCCGCCACGACCGACAATCAGTATTTTCATTCCTAATTTTTAGTTATAACATATCCATGATAACGGGTCATCACCTCATTCACATAATTAAGAGTATGCTTACCCGGGTAATAACCGCATTTCACGACAGGATCAGTATAGTAATCTTTGTGGGATTTCAGCGCAAGGTACTTGGCCACCTCAGGCCAATGGGTGTAATCACCGCCATGCTTCTTGCACAAGGCCTGTGCATCCAAGACATGGCCAGGGCCGGAATTGTAGGAACCGGCCACAAAATAGTAAATATCGGTAGTATCCACCTTGTTGGCAAAAATCTTGTACAGATAGGAGATATAGCGAGCTCCGGCCCACAGTTGTTCCTCCACGGAAGAGGTGTCGGTAATACCGTAGCGCGCGGCGGTGGCCGGCATCATCTGCATGATGCCGAAACTGCCGCCCATACCCAGCAGGTCGGAGACAAAATGGGATTCCTGCCAGACGATAGACGACATGAAACGCCAGTCTATGTGGTATCGGGCACAGGCCGCTTGCATGCACTTGTCATACGAAGAAATGTTGTTGCGTCTGGCACCAAACGAGCGCTGGATCACATACGAGTGCGCCGACAGGTATTTCTCGCATAGTTTCTGATACTGCTTTGTCGTCACAAACTCCTTCATCCATTCATTGATGTCGCGGTTGAGTGAATCACGGGAGTTATGAAGCACCCACGTGCGCGGGAAATTCTCCCCCACCCTCGGGCCCAAGGACAATGACTTGTAAAAAGGCAGCAGCGTGATGGCCTCATTGTAATTGCATACAATAAAATCCACCTTTTTGTCTTCCAGCATATCAAAGAGGTCCTCCATTTCCACGCCCTCGTCTTCGTGCAGTTTCCATTTGGTCGTATCCCCCAAAATGGAAAAATCCACAGGATGCATATAGTTCTCAGGCGCGTGCACCACGTGTATCGTATCGTCATCCAAAGCTGTTTTCTTCCTTGTAATCAGCACAGGATAAGTATAGGAATGCGGCTCGGATTCAGAAATGTACCAGGGTATGAAATTCGATTTATCAAAATCATAGCCCACAATGTCGTATTCCCCGCTAAACGATTTCAGAAAAATCTGTTTGGGGTCTGGTTCAATGGAAATAGAGACTGGACGGTTCAGGTCTGCTCCCAATTGGCGAATCAGATCATATTGGAATCCGATGACAGAACCTTGATAGACGAAATAATCCGCCGCATGATAGAAGATGAGGGCCTTGATAGTATCGCCGTGCCCTACAAGCTGGGGCGTCTTCTTTTCCTTATTATTCATCAAAGACAACGGTTGTATTCTGTCATGTGTGAACAATATGAAAACCAAGGCGATGACGGCGACGGCAATAAAAATATAACTAACGTGTTTCCGTTTCAAAATAATGTTTTTAGCATTATTTCATCAACTTCATCAGCGAGCGAGGGCAGTGATAGCAGATAACAGGAGTAATGCAAATAAAACTATCGAATTAGAATCTTATTGAGATAAGCTTTGGCTTCGGCGGGTTTGTTGTCGCTAAATTTCTTCTGATTAACAAAATTGTCCTCCTCAACCTTGACTTCAATCGTGTCACGATACACCCAACGGGACAAGCTGTCCTCACTGAGGATAGTATCGGTGGACAACACCACTCTGAGCAAAGCGGGATACCGGAGTCCCTTGAACTCGGCCACACCCTTGGTGATTTTGCCTTCAATGTTTGCTATCGTGGGATCGCAATAATTGTATCTTGCATTTACGGAGTCATACAAGAGATACTTACTGGTATCAATATAGAAATAGCCCTTGTCTTTGTCGGTGATCAAAGAGTCCGTACCCTCATAATAGCAGGTGATCTTGAATCCCAGAGGTTGTTCTTTTTGGCATTGGACAAAACATATCACCATGAACATGGCGACAATAACCGGTGTTAAAAATCCAAACTTTTTCATATTAATATGATTTAGGGGCGGCAAAGATAATAAAAAATTATTGTGACAGCATCAAGTTAATGGAAACTCCCACTTCAAAATTCATGTTATTGTATTGATTGCGCACTTTCGGACGGTTAATGGTATGGTCGTAGAAGAACTTGATTCCCACCATTTGGCTGAACTGGTATTCGGCGGCGACATTGATTGTGGCGGTCAACATGCCGGATGTAACCTGATCCACTTCCTCCTGAATCTTGCGGAGCATGGTCTCGTTACTCTTGATACCGACACCGGCAGTAACGTTCAGGTCGCTGACAAACTGGCGCTTCATACCGGAAAACACCAATCCCAACTTCAAATCCTTGAAACGATATCCGCCCGATACGGTCAATTCCTTGGCAGAGGACTCCGTAATCTGGTTATTGGCAAAACTCAAAGCCACGTTACGGGATTGCTTATACTCCACCTTCAACAGCATACTGTTTTTCAGCGTCATGTCAAAGCCGATCAGCGGACCGAACTGCTCGGACAAGGCTACCTGATTGAGCTCGTATTCCGGCATCATATCACCCAGATTATTCCGGACGGCACCACCCTCTTCACGAGGCCTATAGGAAACATTGGTGGCATAACCGCCCACCTGGTAGGTACAGGTATAGTTATGCGTAATAGACAAGCTCTGGAACACTTTGTCCACACCTTTGATCTTGGAAAAACCGTTGTAATTGATGCGCCAGTTCGGCAGCGGGATCTTCAAGAACGGACCGGAGAGCTTCATGTTATCGGCATTCTTACCCATATAAGATACGAAGAATGCGTTCATGAGCACATCTTGCGACACGCCGCTGTATCCGTCTGGGAATCCGGTTTCAGGATCGATTTCACCAGTAGTGCGGTCGTCCTCCGCCGCCAGCCTGTTGGCCATCGTCAAACGAACATCCTTGAATTCTTCAAACAATTTATCATAATCGCCAAAGAAAGTTTTCAAACCGCAATACGACATGCTGAAAGAGCCATTGCGCTGCGGCGTATAGTGCGAAATGTTGCCGGCCTCGTCCACATGGAAATACTCGGAGAAATTCTGCGTAAAGTTACGGTTGGCAGACACATCGATACGGAAGTTCTTGAAAGGCTCCACAGAGGCTCGGATGCTCAAGACCTCGTTATAGGTTCTCTGGTAAGCACTGTTCATGAGCGAATCGGTGGTGAGCCAGTGGCCCTGCGCGCCCATTGCTTGTACGTCAGGCTGCCCGCCGAACACAAACAGGAATCCGGGAGAACGGTCAGCAAAGTCAATGCCAAACATATTCGGCTTGCCCATGTAACCCGGCAACACGGTTCCGCTGCCTCGTGAGTAGTTGGCGGATACATTACGCAACATCATCATAAAACGCAAGGTTCCATCCAAGATGATTTTGCCGTAATTCGGTTTTTCTTTCAAGGAATCCTGGGGAGTTTCTCCGTCCTCTTCGGAATTTTTATCCTTGCTCCGTCCTGCATTCCTGTCCCCTCTGACATTCATCGGATTGTTGCTTCCTTGATTCACCTTCTTCAAATAGGGAATGGTGTTGTACAGGGTCACGAAATTGACGGATGCATTGCCCTGGATACTGTTGGAGTTCTGGATGGTATTACCCAGATAGGCTAACGACAGAGCGGACGCAGTGTAAGTGAAACTGGAGTTGTAACGCACGCTCGCGGTAATCCATTTGAACAACGGAATCTTGTTGATCGGAATCTGATAGGTGCCGGCAAAATTCTGGCGGAAGTCGGTCATACGGCCACCACGGCCCAGACAATGCCATACGGAATCCTTCTCCGTGCGGGTATCAATCAGTCCGTCCGGTTCATCAATACGGGCGGAAGCAGTGGCTCGATATTCGAGTTTCAGGCTCTGGAAGATGTCCCAATTCACAGTATAGTTGCGCGACCAGTCGAAAGACTTCACGAAGCTGGTATCCACAATGATGTTACCCCTGCTCTTCGGACGGTACTTGAACTCCTGCATCTCGCGGTGCAAGCTGGTACGGATGGTCACGTTCTTCGGCATCGGGGTGATGTTGAAATCGCGAATAATCTGCAACCATTTCGACTTCATCCATTTCACCTTGGAGAACGGACGATAGTTCTTGGGGTTGGTGCTGAAGGTATAGCCGATCTCTCCATTATGGATATATTCGTTGTTCATCTCAAGGTCTTCATCGCGCTGCACCAACTCGGAATAGGAATATGAGAAGTCAAGGTTTTCAATGTCCCACGGGCGCATCTTCAGCTTGCCACCTTCCAGATTACGTTCCTTGCGAACGTTCATCAAGTTGACATTCTGACGTTGCGTGAAGACATTTGTGAGACGGCGGATGGAGTCGCGCTCGCCGATAGTCTCGTAGGTAGCCAGATCGTCCTTCAGCTTCACATCGGGGTTCAGCGGATTGTACTCGGGCTGGCTCACACCCAGAGAGTAGTCATAATGCAACGGGATCTTGATGTTCCATTTCTGCGGGAACAAGATTTTGCCTCCGTCGATATTGGTAGCTATGTCTAAATTGTACTTGGTCTCCATGGAGCGTTCGGTCACCGATTGCTCAATACTGCCGAAACCGGGTGTGGAGTACGTACCCGACACAGACAAGTCGCCCACATCGGCAAGATTCACACGGGCCCGCATCGTGGCAGCAAAGCCCTGCTTGTCGTCAAAACCGCAGAGACGCAATTCGTTGATCCACAACTCCACTGATTTCGGCAACATGTCGTCATCGTCGTGTTGTGACTTTTTCTTGGGGTTGCGGACACCAATCATGATCGTGGTAACTTCACCCAGGTTCGGCACGCCCACCACGGTCATCTTGTTGCCATTGTCCAAGATTTTGGAGTAGGGCACCTGATTGCTCTGCCACGTACCTCTTCGCACTTCCACGTTACGACGCTGTTTCAAAGCCACCAGAGAATCCAGATAGACGAACATGCGGTTTGCCTCAGGCCAGATGGCGTTGGTGTCCTTGCCCACCGACCACGGTGTGATGTCAACGGGCATCTCATACTCGTAGTAGTTCTCGGTGTAGTCCGAACCCAAACGGATGAAGCAGGTCACATCGCCTTTCTTCAGGTCACCGGAGCTGAACACATCCTCTGCATGGACAAACATGCGCAGGTTGTTGAACTGGCGAAGGTCGTAACTGGTGCTCTTATAGACGGCACGCGCATCGCCGTCAGGCAGGTCAACTGCTTTCATGGACAGGGCCTGCTCGTTGATTTCATAAAGGGTAAGTCCGTTCAACCGCTCACGCTCAATGCCAGGAGGCAGCACATAAGGAATTGGGGTACGGTTGGCATTCTCTTCATAGCTGACCGTTCCCACATAGAAAGAGCCTTCGCCGTCACCTTGCGTGGGCAAATAATCACCCTGTTCCTGCAAACTGAGGTTATAGGTTCTCCAATCGCCGCGCACCAACTCGAAGGTGGCGAAACGGCAGATAATCGGTTCCTCAAAGTCGCGCATGAAGACACGCATGAAGCGGATGGAGTTGTAGCCCGTCATCCCGTTCACCACCTTGTCGGGGTTATGAATAGGAATACGGAACTGATACCATCGGGTAGTCGGCCGGGTGCCGTCGGGCAGGATGTCGGGCACCGCCTCATACACATCATTGATGTAGTTTTCTCCCACCACCATGTGCTGCGGGGAGAGGTCAATCACATACTGATAATACTTCTCATCCTCACTCAACGTGTTGTCGTTGTTCATATCCTCCAAGTTCGGAATCTGCGTGGCCTGAGTCGGATAGGATTCAGGACTCTGGGAATCGGCAGGAGAGTTGCCATCGGCATTGTTGAAGAACTTGTAGCGCTCCACTACCTTCAGGTCCGCGTTGTCATAATCGGTGCCTCTGAAATAATGGTAATTGTCGGCAGACGGGTCCTCGTATGCTTTCTGGTATGCGGTAGATGCCGTACCGAAATGGTTGGAGAGCAAATGCAGATAGGTTTCATCAAAATGCTCGCGCTCACGAGAATCCTGCAAGCCGTCGAAGCCCACATCCTGATACTGCCGCGCATTCTCATCCTGATCAAAGGCGTTGACAATCAACTGGGTTGTCGGCACGCGTCCCCAGACTGTAAACTCCACGTTCTCATCAGAGCCGTCGGCGGGCAGTCCATTCTCGAAGAACTTCACACCGTCACGCAAGATATCCTCGGAGATATCACCCAAGTTGAAATAGAGCTTACCGCCAGTGTGGTTGGGGTTTTCAATGAAAGGATCCATCATCCAGAACTCGATATACTCATAGTTGGATGATTCGAAGTCTGTGTTATCGAACTTGCGCATGATACCGCCCCAACGTGTCTTCGGATCGCGCAAGGTTCCGTCGTCATTCAAGCCCTTTGAAAATCCTTCCAGACCAGCCACATCATAGTTGTAGGGTCCTCTCTCCAATGGATAATAAGCCATGTTGAAGACCGTCATTTGCGTGGAAAGGGCTGTGGTACCGGAGTTCTGTTTGTAGGGGAACAGCTCGGGCTCATACACGGCACGTGCATAAGGCCGCGAGAGGTCCTCCGGAGTCAGGTTTTTCGGAGTGGCATTGTTTCTGTTGTAGAATATCGGATCGATAATGTACCATGACATCAAAGCCCTGTTGTAGCCATACGCCAGTTTTCTACGGGCATTGTCCGCCATAGAGGTAGGCTGCGCCTCAGGGAAGAGATCGGGCTGGCCTTGCGGGGTGGACGCCAGCACCCAACTGGACATGGTGGTCAGGTCAATAGTGGATTTCGACGCTTCAAAGTCGTCAATATAGGTCGTTCCTTGCTTGCCGATTGCCTTGGAATGGCCCGGCACAAAATGGGCGAACTCACCCTCCAAGTTCAAGAAAGACTGGGTGGTTGTGCTGTGGAATGTGATTTTGTCAATTGCTTTCGTAATAAAAGGCAACTCCGTCTTATAGGCAAAATTCATGCCCCACACCAGGTTGTTTATCGGCTCATCACCGTAATTCACTTTATTGGTAATCGGACGCTCGCGCAAATTCAAAAGAGTGGCCCCCACCGTAAAGTCCCTGGAAAACATGTAATCGAAATTCACTCCGAACATGGTCTGGTCGGTGGCCCCGAAATCATTATCGTTCTCCACACTGATGGAGATGGGCGTACCGGAGTTGAGAATACCCTGATTGATAATGGTCACAGTACCCATGTCATAGTTAACCGTGAAATCCACATTCTCGGTCAGTTGGATACCGCCGGCGGTGACTTTCACGGAGCCCTGCGCCACATTGGTGGTGTTGAAATGGTATTCTGAACCATACGAGGAACGATAGCTTCCTTCCAGATAATACTTGTTCTTGTTGGTAATCTGCTGGGCTAACGTCTTGGTGAGCGTGTACAACGAGTCAAACGCATACATATTGGCCAACTCTGCCTCGTCTTCATCAAAGATAGCGCGCAAATCCTTGCCGAAAGGCTCGATGGTGGGGAAGAAAATCCTACCATTGGCGGCATTGATGGTTCCTCCTGTGGTCTGTGCGCCATCCAAAAAGTCGAAGATACCATCCGGATAGGGATCCTGCTGCTGGTTCAGTCGGTCAAGACCCATCAGTTTGATGAGGGAAATACCTTTATTCTTGCCTTGTGTGAAGAAACCGTTGGCAATACCATCGGCGTCACCGGTATATAGCACATTCAATCTGAATTTTTCAGAAGAGACCTGATAGGCGGACAGGTTATACACGTTCTTCATCATCAACTTCCACAACGGGGATTTGGTGTTCAGGTTGGTGCTCTTGAGCAACTTGACACGAAGACAGTTTGGTGCGGAAACCTCGTTGGAGAACTCACCCACTTGATACACGGTTGTATCGCCGATGACCGTATATTGGAACGCCACAGCCAGTACCTGGTCTGAGCTCAACGCGGAGTTCAGAGAGATGAAACCCAACTTGGAATTGAACGTGTATTCGGATGATGCCAGCAGTCGCGCACTCTCCACTTTCTCGTAGTTGGTACTCGCATTCATACCCAACGAATGCATGTTGTTGCTTACCGTAGAGATATTCCGGATCATGGAAGTATCCACAAAAGAGGTCAAATTGTTGATCTGGTTGTCGGGATACTGGCCTCCGCTGTACATGGGGTTGTATGACAAAGCACCGAATTCCGGATCTGCTTCTCCCAAGTCGGTGAAAGCCACGATGTTTCGGTTGTTGGTCGTGGCCGCGCCCACCGTAGTGCGCCATACTTCAATCTTGGTAATTACAATAGGAGACCCCACCAACGGAAGAGTGCTCAGGTATTCGTTGTAATGGTCGCGGAAGAACTGCCCCAAGAAGAAGTGCTTGTTCTCTTCATACTCATCAGCCCTGAAGTAGAAATCATTTTCCTCGGCGCCACCGGTGATGGTGATAGTTTCCGAAGTGCTGTTTTTCTGTGAAGCCACTGCCGTCACCATCAAGTTGCCGAACTTCAACTGCGTTTTCACACCGAAGAGGCTCTGACTACCCGTAATCAACGTACTGTTGAGCGGAAGTGTGACATTACCGAACTCGATAAGCTGAAGAATGTCATCCTCCTTGCCGGCATATTTCAGCTTGATTTTATCCATATTGTTGTCCAAGGTCAACTGGTCGGTGGTATAGTTGAGATTGAACTCTATCTTGTCGCCGATCTTGGCAATGAGGTTGAGTTGGATATCCTGATCGAAAAGGAAAGAGGGCGTACGCCGTTGTTTTACCGGAATGGAGTAGTTGTCAGTCTGGACGTACTTGAAGCCGAATTTCAGTTCCACATTACCGGAAGGTCGTATATCAATGGTGTTGCTGCCAAAGATACTTTCAAAAATGTCGCCGCCGACATGCAGCTCGGGAATCAGTCCCCCACCCCTGCGATTGCCTCCTTTATAGCTGCTGCTGTGGTTGTGCCAATAGTCATTGATACTCTTTCTCAAATCGTAGTCAATATACTCGTTGACATCCATATAAGCTCCCGGACCGAACGGCGTGTTGCCTGTCATGTACTGGAAGTTATAAGTATTGGTGTTGGGGTCATATTCGATGACTGTGCCCATCCCCGGCGGGTTGTGCAGGGAAAACGGGCTGGTGAAGGATTGATTCAAGGGATTGTTGTCGGGTTGCGGCACCAAGGGCGGGTCGGTGTCCGGCGGCATCAGATTGGTGGCAGGCCAGCTGTAGTCCGGCATGGGTGTAGCGCGATACACCTCAGCCGACAGCGTTTGTATGCCCGCGACACACCACGCCATCACGATAACAAGAATATATATAAAGTGTTTTATCTTTATAGCTTTCAATTGACTTTCAGTACTATAGTAGTTTTAATGCTCGTTTGATGAGCTCCTCCACTGTTAAATTTATCCCTTCCGCCTTGATGATTTTGTCTAGCACCGACTCCGCGCCGGCCTTGGCAAATCCCAAAGCAATTAAGGCAGATAACGCTTCATATTTATTATTATTGTACGTGACAGAAATTTTTGCTGCACCCGACAATTCCGCCTTCTTGGCTTTGTCTTTCAGCTCAACGATAACACGTTGCGCGGTCTTGGCTCCGATGCCCTTGATGGACTGTATGGCCCTGACATCTTCCGTGGCGATAGCGTTCAGCACCTCGCCCACGCTCATGGATGATAGGATCAGGCGGGCGGTGTTCGGGCCGATACCGTTCACCGTAATCAAAAGTTTGAAAAGCTCACGTTCCTCCTCTTCCATAAATCCGTACAGAATGTTTGCATCCTCCTTCACGATGTAATAAGTGAGCAATTTCACCTCCTCGCCCACATCTTGGAGCGCGGAGAAAGTGGCTAATGATATGTTGATATTGAACCCGATGCCGCCAGCCGTCTCCACGACCACGCACGCAGGATTCTTCTCCACTAATATTCCTTTAATGTAGCTTATCATAGGTCGGTTTTTACGGGGTGCAAAAATACTAAAAAAGTTGGTCAAAAGGTGAAAGAGGTACATGGGGTGAAAGGGGTACATGGGGTATGTTCGGTTAAGGGGTGTTACGGAACGGAACGTTATTCCGGACACACCATTTACTCCAACGCTCGATATAGAATCCCGTGTTGGTTTCATCGGCCACCACCTCCTTGAAGGACAAAGCCTCTGCAACCTCATCGGGAAGCTGGACCGGATTGTGCTGCAATATCAAAACATCAACCGACTGAGGCACATCTATCGGTAAAACTTTCTCTTTCCGCCTCAACAGATAACAGGTTTTGCCGTTGAACCATATCCATGAATTCCGTTTGCATAGAAATCCATTATCGTAGGCCATCGTGTCCACTGGCACGAACACACACGTGGCGTGCTGCCGGCGCATGTGATTGGCCACCGCATACTGGAACCTTTTGTCGCCGGAATCCACTATTGAGTCGGAGAACACCACACATTGCTGCTGATGGCAAAAAGACAGGACACTGGTCTTAGGCACCGCATAGACCACCATCTCCTCCTGCCGCAGCAACTCCACCTTGCGCCACAAAAGCGTACCTGCATAAAACGCAAAACAGGTGAACGCCGCGATGCCGATTCTTTTCTTACGATACCGTATTGCCCAATATCCCAATATAATCACCGCATACAACAAAAGCATCTGTCCCACGGACACATCTATGTCCCGCGTAACCGAGCCCGGAAGTCGCTCCACAAAAGTCACGATGCCGTTCATGATCCGAATTTCCCACGTCAGCAAAAGGGTGGTATAACTGCCCACAAGCGGCACAACCGACACACACAGCAACCCGATACCCGTCATCATCACCACGAAAGAGAGCATGATGACCGACATGTTGGAGAGTAGGAAATAGTTGGGAAACTGGCCAAAATAGTGTACCGAGATGGGAAACGTGCTGACCTGTGCCGCCACGGAAACCGTAATCAAGCCCCAGAAGTAACTCCCCACACGCGTGCGACAGCTGTAGATACTTGTCAGCAGCGGCTGCAGCAGCACTATACCACACACGGCCAGATAGCTAAGCTGGAATCCCAATTCAAATAGCAACAACGGGTTGAACACCAGTAATATCCATAAAGAAGCCAGAATACTGTGAAACACATTGGTATTCCGTTGGATGAGCTGTCCTATGGTCACAAAGGTGAACATCGTGGCCGAGCGCGTCACTGAAGGCGACAGGCCCGTGATGTGCGCGTACAGCCAAATGACGAGCAACATCAGCAAGGCTTTCACGCAGCGCGTGCTTTCAAACAGATCAAACGGACGGAGCAGGAAGTTCAGGATCATGAAGATAACGCCGACGTGCATTCCCGACACGCAGAGGATGTGGCTCACGCCGGCGGCGGCGTACGACGCTTTGAGTTCCGGCTCCATCGTGTCATCATCGCCGAGCAAAATGGCCTTCACAATCTCCAGTTCGCTGCCCGTCATCCCGGACCTTGCGAACAGGGCAGCCAACCGGCTCTGCATTCGGTGCGCCAAGGCTCTCAAGGGATTTGCGGGGGCATGACCCGCCGGCAGCCAAAAGCCATTCGGCACATACCCCGTATAGTAGATACCTTTTCGTTTCATATACAGTTGGTTATCAAAAGCATCCGGGTTCTTCGGGGGTTCAATTTCGGAAAAAAGGGTGCTCAGCAACAGGATATCCCCGTACTCAATCGTGTCCGCTCCGGAGCCTTGCTGCACGTAAAGCATCACGTCTTCCCCCAACACACGACCCTCCCCCGTCCGCAACACCTTGGCTTTCATCTTCACCGTCTTAGCCCGTTGCACGGGAAAGTCCTCCACACGGACCATCCAGTTCCGGTTTTCTCCCATCAACCGGGATTCATCTGCAGTAAGATGAGAGGAAAATCGGAAATTCACGGCCATCATGCCGCAAAAAACGAAGGCCAGAAGAAGTAAAAGCGTTTTCAGCCACTGCCATTTATAGGTCTTGATGGGCGATAAAACACAGCATATAAGCCAAAAAGAGCAAGCCAAAACGAACCATAACCGGCACATTTTGTACGGAAATTGGCAAAAATAGGCTATCAAGATACCTACAACATAGGGTAAAAGGATTTTCAACAGCGGATAATTCGACAGTTTCATGGTATCGTTTTCCGCCAAAGATAATAAAATCAACGAGATAACCCATAAAAATCAAGACAATATTATTCTTTTGTCAATGGGTCTGAAACGAGGCCGGAAAAACTATCGGCCACCTATAATATATTATTGTAGGAATTATTCCTCTACGGGACGGTTGCTCACATAACCGCGCCATTTGTCCACCACCGCCTGGAAATCTGCCGGAAGCTCTGACTCGAAGAGCACAGGCTTGCCGGTTGTGGGGTGAACAAAACCGATGGACTTGGCGTGCAGGGCCTGGCGCGGCATCAGGGCAAAGCAATTGCGGATAAACTGCTGGTATTTGGAGAATGTAGTGCCCTTCAATATTCTGTCACCCCCATAAGCCTCGTCATTGAACAGCGGATGCCCGATATGCTGCATGTGCACACGGATCTGGTGCGTGCGTCCGGTCTCCAACTGACACTCCACCAACGTGACATATCCGAAACGCTCAATCACTTTCCAGTGCGTGACTGCATGTTTGCCCTGTTCGCTGCCTTCCGGAAAAACGGTCATCACCATGCGGTCCTTAGGATTGCGGCCCACATTGCCCACGATGGTACCCTCATCCTCCTCAAAGTCGCCCCACGCCAGCGCCCAGTACTTACGCTCCAGGTCATGGTTGAAGAAGACTTTGGCCAAGCGCATCTGCGCGAGCTCGTTCTTGGCAACCACAATAAGCCCGGAGGTATTCTTGTCAATGCGGTGTACCAACAGCGGTTTCATGGGCGAGCCGTCGGGCAATTTCTGGTCGCGGAGGTAGTAATACAGCGCATTGACCATCGTGCCGGTATAATTGCCGAAGGCGGGATGAACCACCATGCCGGGTTCCTTGTTGATGACCAAAATATCGTCATCCTCATATTCAATATTCAGAGGAATGTCTTCAGGAAGAATCTCCGTGTCGCGCGGCGGATTGGGCATCAGAACGGAAATCACATCTCCGGGCTTTACCTTATAGTTCTGCCGTTCAACCTTTTCGTTCACCAAGATGCAACCGGCCTTGGCCGCCTGCTGAATCTTGTTACGCGAGGTATTGCGAATGAGATTGAATAAATATTTGTCTATGCGGATGATTTCCGTTCCGGGATCCACCACAAAACGGAAATGTTCATACAATTCGTCCTTTATGTTTGTTTCAAGATTCTCTGCCATGTATTAACAAAATGATAATGTGAAAGTTGAGAATAAAACACACCTTTCACCTCTTGTACCTCATACACCCCATGCACCTCATTCACCCTCGTTTATCTATCGCAATTCTTGCACAAAATAGCCTTCACCTCTTCGTTCTCCATCACGCAGTACGGGATTTTGTCGAAGATGTCGCACAAGCGGCCCGAGTTTTTCTGACTTGCGATTTTCACAGCCTTGGTGAAGAGGGCGCTCAGGTAGGTCTGCTCGCAATGGGCGGCGATGGAAACGTAGGACATGATGAAATCCTCGGAGATGGTGGGATCGTCAAGGAACGGATCCATCAAAGAGAGGGCATAGTCGTAGTCATACTTCTTCACGAAATAGGAGGCCAGCTTATAGGCATTCTGCCAGCTGTCCATCACAGGGTTGCGAATTTCCTTGATCTTGGCAAAAGTGGCTGTCTGCAGCGCCACATTCTCCATATTGGGCGCAGCGGTATCCAAATAGTTCACCACTTTGAGCTGGTATTCCATATTGAGGCTGTTCACGCGGTCTTTCGGAACGCCGGGCACGGAATAGAGGCGGTCGATGGCGGCCTGTGTCTTAGCGACATCCGCCGTGGAGCCAATCTTGCCCAGGAACACATCGCCTACCGTGGTATTGAACAGCAGTTTCTGGTTCGCGGTATTCAGATTATACACACGTTTCATGTCATCGGCTATCTGCTCTGTGAGCTTCGGGGCCAAGGAATACTGCATATACAACCTGTTGTTGAGCAATGTCTGATACTCTTTGTTCATCGGTATTTGCATATCCTTCAACACGGACGCGCTGAATACCCCTTTCTCAATCTTGTCCAGAATGAAATTCTCGATGGACATGGCCAACCCTTTGTTCTTGTTTTTGATGGCCTGGTTGAATTTCCAGGTGGCGAAGGCCTGTTCCTGTTCTTTAGTGGAGACGTTGTACGTCACATAGTACTTGATTTCGTAGTAGCGGCACGGGGCGAGCCATCCACTGTCCAGGGATTTCAACGCCCAGCTGTCGCTCCGGAGCTGGCGAGCGGCCTCATCCAGCGAGAGAAAGCTCAAATCATAATACTCGCTATTGTTGACGACGCTCTTCTTGAAATCCTCCCAACAGTAGTCATAGCTGATGGAGATGTCGGCGCCAGGGGCCTTGGCCAACATATCCTTTTTCAGAAACTCGGCACGCTTGGTTTGGATTTTCTGGTAGTTGGCATCCTTATAGTAGTTCGGGGAGTTGTGCGCGATAATCTCAATCTTGTTGACAGTATATTCGGGCACATCCATATTGATCAAAACGGAATCGAAAGCGGCAGTGGTATAATCGGTTTTCTTCAGATCATACGGGAAGGAGACGCTGAAAGTGCTCTCTTCGGGGGCTATGACCCACTCACCTGTGCTCTTGATGCCATTTTCGTCCTTCAGATAGTTGATTTTCTCATCGTAGGCGGCGTTTTTAGTCTCCACATTCTTGGCAATCACCGTACGGCAGACACGATTGCCCTCCTTCAGCACCAGCACATGGATATCCACAGCGCTGTTGAGTTCAATCTGCTCGGGCATGTCCGCGATTTTGGCAATCAGCTTGCCGTTTTTAAGGTTGGCATTCTCATTCTTCTCCATCATGGCCTCAAACGTGATGGGCTTGGTGACGAATCCGCGATTGGCGTGGTCATAATCCACATTGAACTTGCCGCAATCGTATTGGCTCTGCTGCACAAAATCGATGGCTATGGCGTCGCCCTCCTTGCCAATCAGTCGCTTCAGCTGCTTGTAATCGTCGCAGTTGATATAGACTTCGCCTTTTTTGTTGAGACTGACATACTCGGAAAGAACCTCCAATGCGGGTTCGGAAGCACATTTCTTGCAAATCTTATCATCATACGCCTTTAATCCTGACATACCTTTGGAATAAGGGAGGTCCTTGGCACCGTATGCCGGCTTGTATGGATTGAAAGTGCGGTCATTACCCAGAATAATGGAGACATACATGCTTTTCATCTGGACATCGGTATTCAATCCGACGCCAATGTAACTATATTGTTTGTTCAACAGGATATCGGCAACCTTGACGTTCTTGAGAAGGGTTTGCACTGTGGAGAGACAGAGATCATAGTAGGAATACTCCTGTTCGCCGAGATAGGCTTTGGTTTTGGCTACCAATTCCACACCGTTGCCGGCGAGTCCGTACTTGCGCAAACGATACGGCAAAGTCTTGTAAGGTGCGTAGTTATCTTCCGTCTTCTCATCCTTGGAAGCCATGAAGTCGGCCTGGAACTGCGCAGTGGAGTCGATCTTGATGTCATGTTTCAGGGCAGGCAGGAACCGGTATTCCGCACGCGCGGCATCCACCATGTCACACATGCAATTGTACAGCACCTTGCTGTCGTAATTGTTCGGTGCAAAATTCTTGGCGTATTTCGCATTTTCCTTGAGCTTCACCGGATTGAAGTTCATATAGGGGGTCTCGGTTTGTGCAAAAGCTATATTACTCAAAAACAGCACAATAACCGTAAAAACAAGGGTAATATTTCTTATCATAAGTATAAATTTTTAGATTCTTGTAAAAGGAAAGCAATAATAACAAAAAAATCCAAGCGGACCCATTTTTAGGGTTATTTTTTTTAAAAGCTGGATTATTCAAAAAAAAGTGTATTTTTGCACCCCCAAAAAACAGAGAAAAAAAACAAACATTTAGAGAGATGAAAAGAACATATCAACCTTCGAATGAAAGACGCAGAAACAAACACGGTTTCAGAGAGAGAATGTCCACTGCAAATGGCCGTCGCGTGTTGGCTGCCCGCAGAGCAAAAGGCAGAAAGAAACTGACCGTTTCCGACGAAAGTCTCGGCAGAAAATAATCCTGCCCCATTATTGCGTTTTTATCAAGGAAAAGAAGGCGGTTGTCTTCTTTTTTTTGTATTTTCGCCCCGCGTTTCGCTGACGCGTTTTTTTTATTTCAGCTGAACATGATGATGAAAAAAATTTTTTTAGGCACTCTGCTGGTTTGTTGCGCTTTCGCCCTGTTCGGGCAAAGCAAAGGTATCCCCGTTGACGGCATCGTGGCGGTCGTGGGCAAGGAGATTATCATGCAGTCGGACCTTGAGAAGCATTATCTCGACTACACCTCGCAGTTCAACACAGTGGAGGACCCGGAAGAGACCCGCTGCTACATTCTGGAAACCCTGATGTTCAACAAACTGATGGTGAATCAAGCCGAATTGGACAGTATAGAGGTGACGGACGAGGAGATTGACTACCGGGTCAACGCGCGACTTTCCTATTTTCTGCAACAAGTGGGTGGCAACACCAAATATATTGAGGAATATTTCCACAAGTCGATGGCCGACATCAAGAAGGACTTGAAGGAGATGATGTACGACCAGGCCCTTATCGAGCAGGTGCAGGCCAAGATCACGGGCAACATCACGGTCACCCCATCGGAAGTGAAGCAGTTTGCCAGGAACCTGAGTGCCGACAGCATGCCCGTCGTGCCTACCAGCTATCAATTCGGAGAAATCGTGAAGATACCGCCCGTGAGCGAGGAGGAGACAGAGTCCGTGAAGGCTCGTCTGAACGAGTACCGCGAGCGCGTGCTCCGGGGCGAAAAGTTTTCCATGCTCGCACGCTTGTATTCCGACGACCCGGGCAGTGCCTCCAAAGGCGGCGATCTCGGCTTCGTGGAACGCGGCTCCCTCTACCCTGAATTTGAAGCCGTGGCCTTCAACCTCAAATCCGGCGAAATCTCACAAGTACTCAAAACCCGAGCCGGCTACCACATCATCCAACTGATTGAGCGCAAGGGCGAGTCCATCCACGTGGCACACATCCTCATCCAACCCAAGCCCTCCACCGACGAGCAGGTGAACGCCATCTCCTACCTCGACAGCGTGAGAGGCATCATCATCAATGAGAAACTCAGCCTCGAAGAGGCAGCCAAGAAATTCTCCGAAGGACCTACCAAATCCAACGGCGGCATGGTGGTCAACCCCTATACCAACTCCTACAGTTTCGACAAACAGTCGCTGGACGAGGCCACCTTCGCCACACTCAACAAACTCATCCCCGGCGAGTACTCCGAATGCGTGCCCTTCGTCAACGAGGACGGCATCATGGGCTATCGGCTCATCTACCTCAAGGAAAAAGTCGCCGAGCACAAGGCCAACATCGTGGAAGACTACGACATGATCAAGAACGCCGCACTGGAAGAGAAGAAATACAACGCGCTGCAAAAATGGGTGCTGGAGAAAGTCAAAGTCACCAGCATCAAACTGAACCCACAATATAAAGAGTGTGATTTCGTTACCAAATGGCAGATTCCTTGATAAGGGTTGAGAGTTTAGAGTTGAGAGTTTAGAGATAGATGTTAGATAAAGATTTATAATTACTATGGATTTGAACACGAAAACGGATGTGGAAGCTATTGAGGCTTTCGTTGAAAAATATGCAGAGTTAAGACAGGAGATTGCGAAAGTGATTGTAGGTCAGGATGAGGTGGTCAAGAACATCCTGATGGCCATGTTCAGCCGCAGCCACGCGCTCCTGATCGGTGTGCCGGGATTGGCCAAGACTTTGATGATCACTACCATTGCCAAGGCGGTGGATATGAGTTATAACCGTATCCAGTTCACCCCCGACCTTATGCCTTCCGACATCATGGGTGCGGAGATTCTGGACGACAGCCGCAACTTCAAGTTCGTCAAGGGCCCCATCTTCGCCAACATCGTCTTGGCAGATGAGATCAACCGTACACCTCCCAAAACGCAATCCGCTTTGCTGGAAGCCATGCAGGAGCGTTCCGTCAGTATGAACGGCACCACCTACGCACTGCCCGACCCGTTCTTCGTGTTGGCCACCCAGAATCCCATCGAGCAAGAGGGTACCTACCCGCTGCCCGAGGCACAACAGGACCGTTTCATGTTCAACATCATGCTGGACTACCCCACACAGGAAGAGGAGGTGCAAATCGTGAAGAGCACCATCCACGGCGCCATGCAGGAACCTAAGCGCGTGCTCACAGTGGAAGACATCATCTTCTACCAGAAACTGCTGCAAAAAATCCCCATCCCCGAGAACGTCTATCGTTATGCTGTCAACCTGGCCACTTTGACCCGCCCGGGCACCACCCAGGCACACCAGTGGGCCAATGATTACCTGTCCTGGGGCGCAGGTCCGCGCGCATCGCAGTTCCTCATCATCGGCGCCAGAACCCATGCGGTCTTGGGCGGCAAGTATTCTCCTGACATTGAGGACGTGAAGGCCGTGGCCCACAACATCCTGCGTCATCGTATCATCAAAAACTACAAGGCAGAAGCGGAAGGTATCACCGTCGAGCAGATTATCGACAAACTGCTGGTGGCCGCCGAGTAAACCGTTACCATGGCACGCAACGACCGACATAGCGCCCGTTGGAAATGGCTGCTCTTCGTTTCAGCGGCCATTGTCTTCGTGGTCATCATCGTTTATTCCAACAAACTCATCAACAACATTGCCCAAGAAGAGCGTAAACGTATCGAGATCTGGGCCGGTGCCATCTCCTACAAGGCGCAAATCGTGAATGAGACCGAGAACTTCTTCAACTCCATCAAACTGGAGGAAGACAACCATGCCAAAATCCTGGCTACCGCCATCCAGAAAATCATAGAGGCCCCATTGGATGAGGACATCACCTTCTACCAGAGCATCATTTCCGCCAACAAGACCGTCCCGCTGCTGGTCACCAGCAACAACGGCAACATCGACGCATCCGTCAATGTGCCCGACAGCGTGGCGCGGATGCGCAATGTCAAAGAGATGGATTCGATTGAGCTGGGGAAATACAACAGCCTGACCATCCCCTACCTCCGGAACCGATACCTTACCATTTACTATCAGGAATCTCCTGCTTACAGCGACCTGCATGTCGTGATCGACAATCTGGTGCATTCTTTCTTCCAGGAGACGGTCATCAATTCCGCCTCCGTGCCGGTTATCATCACCGACAGCACCAAAACCAACATTATCAACACGGGAAACATAGACTCTGCCAAGCTGTCCAACCCCACCCTCCTGGCCTCCACGCTGAGCAAGATGAAGGATGCCAACGCCCCGATAGAAATCAACCTGCTGGATCACGGCACATGTTACGTCTTCTATGAGGAATCGGCGGTATTGAAGCAACTGCGCATATTCCCGTTCATAGAGTTAGGATTCATCATCGTCTTCATCATCATCGCATACCTGCTTTTCAGCACGCAACGCCGCTCGGAGCAAAACCGCATCTGGGTGGGCATGTCCAAGGAGACGGCGCACCAGCTGGGCACACCCATCTCCTCCCTCATGGCCTGGAACGAACTGCTCAAGGAGATGGACGTGGATCAGTCCATCCCCACGGAAATCGGCAAGGATGTGAAGCGGTTGGAGACTATCGCGCAGCGTTTCTCCAAAATCGGTTCTGCGCCAGTACTGGACGACACCGACCTCATCACAGTAGTAGGCGAGTTTGTTCCCTACCTGCAATCCCGCATCTCCTCCATGGTGAAGATCACATTCAACAAGCCGGAGCAGGAGAGCATCATCCTTCCCCTGAATCGTTATCTGTTTGAATGGGTAATTGAAAATCTGTGCAAAAATGCGGCAGATGCAATGGATGGCAAAGGCTCCATCAACATTTCCATCACGGAAGACAAGAAATATGTGTTTGTCGATATAGAGGATACTGGAAAAGGTATCCCTTCAAACATGCATAAAAAGATATTCTCACCTGGCTACACTTCCAAGAACCGTGGCTGGGGTTTGGGCCTTACACTGGCCAAGCGTATCATCAACGAATATCACCGTGGCAAACTGTTTGTGAAATCCTCGGTCATCGACCAAGGCACAGTGATGCGCATACAACTCAGGAAAGAATAAACGGGCGTAATATTTCTTTTATCTCCGCCAGTTTCTCCTGAAGCATGGCTTCGGTGCGCGCTTCCATCAACAAGCGTAAATAGGGTTCGGTGTTGGACGGGCGGATATTGAACCACCAGTCTTGGAACTCCACCCGATAGCCGTCGAAGTCCAACAATTTAGTTGGGGGTTTTTTTGCACAGAAATAGTTTTTCACAGCCTCCATAGCCTCTTTTTTCTCCTGTATGGTGAAATTGATTTCGCCGGAGTTGGCGTATTGTTTGATTTGACTGATCAACTGGGAGACAGAGATTCCTTTGCGCTTCATATCGCTGAACACTTGCAGCAGCACTTGTGCGGCAATCATCGCAGAGTCGGAGTAGAAGAAGTCACGGAAATAGTAGTGGCCGGCGAACTCGCCGCCGAAGGAGCCGTCAATCTCGCGCAGCTTGAGCGCGGCGTACGCCCTGCCCACGCGCCAAATCTCCATCTCACGGCCCATCTTCTCTATGTACTCCGTCACAGATTTTGATGTGCGGATATCTTGAATCACCTTGCCCTCATAGCCTTTTTCTTCGATGAAATAGTGACCCAGCACCGCAATCATCAGGTCAGGGGCAATGAAGTCGCCATGCTCATCCACAAACATCACACGGTCGGCATCGCCGTCGAAGATTACGCCAATATCGGCTTTCTCAGCACGCACTTTCTCCTGCAAGGCCACCACATTTTCCAGTTCCAGCGGATTGGCCTCGTGATTTGGGAAAGTGCCGTCCAGCTCATCAAACATATAAACGGGGGCGTCTCCGAAAATATCCTTCACCAAAATGGAAGCCATGCCGTTGCTGCAGTCCATCACAATTTTGAGGTTGGAGAGGTCGTGATGGTAACGCTGCTGGAATTGGAGATACTCAGCCTTTACTTCATGAGGGATGATTTTGCCTTTGTTGGCAACGGGCACCACGGAGTCCTCTTTCACGCGACGCTCAATTTCGCCCAGCCCGGTGTCGTAACCCACTGGCAACGCATTGGTGGTGGACACCTTCAACCCGTTGTGCTCCTTTGGATTATGCGAAGCGGTAATCATCACGGAAGCGTCAAAATGATGCTGTGCCGTGAAATAATAGACCATCGGCGTGGTGGTGAGCCCCATGTCATAGACATCCGCGCCCGCGTCGGTAATGCCGCGCGACAGGGCCTCGAACATCTGCGGGGTGGACACGCGCATGTCGCGTCCTACCAACACCTTGTCCGTTTTCAATAAAGAAGGCAAGAAGAAACCGAACTTATAAACGGTATCCAAATCGAAATCCTTGCCAAAAACACCTCTGAAATCGTATGCTTTAAATGCTCCCATAAAATTTGAATATTTTGTTATTTATCTGAATCATCCACCAGCTCGGTGGAGTTTTTAACCATATTCTCCCAACGCAGGAAGGCAAAGGTTTTGATGTCGTATAAGATATTGTAAAAAATCCTCGCCCAGTAGTTGCGGGTTCCAATGCCGCTTGGCACTTTGAGAAACTGCTCGCAGAGCACCATCTCTCCGCTATCCGTCATGTATATGACTACCCAGACTGCTGCCACCTTGGCCACCGCATCGAACGACTCCACGATGAAGGTCAGGGCGAAACGCTGCTTGGAGGGCATGACCAATTGCGGCAAATAAGAGCCGATCGTCTGCTCCGTCAACGTGTCTTTCAAATTGATACGTTCCGTCAGCACACTGTTGACCCGCACATTTTTGTTGGCCTTGGTAACCACCGACAGGTCGTACTGCATGATGGGCTTGCGGAAGCTCATACGGATGTCGTATTTTTTTTGGTCGTTCAGAATCAGCAGATTCCAGTCGTGGAAATAGTGCTGCATGATTTCCTGCGTGAAATTGAAGGCACTTTTGGTAAATTTCGCCTTGGAGAAGTTGATGCCTGTCCATAGAATCTCCCTGCAATTGAGAAAATCGTTAAAGAGAGATTCATTCATATACATGACAGCGACAATTTGGAATAAAAATCGGCTGCAAATATACTTAAAAAAGGATGAACGCGCCACCCCCATTTTTTTCAAAAATCAAGGGATTGCCAATGTGGTATCAGGCTCCCATGAGATTGTCCAAAATGCGTACGGCATTTCTCCAGTCGTAGAACTGGCGCACGTAGTTGTAACCACTGTCAGCCAATTGGTTGTATGCATTTTCTTCTGTCAGCAATTGAGTGACAGCTACCACATAATCTTTTGTTTCAGAGCACGAGATGACAGATTGGTGTTGTTCAGCCTCCACCAGCGGGTGAGCGGCCAGCGGGGAAGTGATGCAGGGCAGGTGCATGGACATGGCCTCCAGGAGTTTGTTCTGCAAGCCCGTGCCCATGCGCATGGGCGCGATGAAAATTCTGGACTTGGCGTACCACTCTGTCATGGAGTCCACCCAGCCCGTGACAATCACGTGATCGCTGCTGAGCGCCTGCACGCGCGGGGCAGGTGTGGCTCCGCACAGAACCAAGCGCAAATTCGGGAATTTCACCAGCAGCGGAGGCAGAATCTCGCGCACCAGATACTCGGCGGCATCCACATTGGGAGCGTAATTCATATTGCCCGAAAAAATCAGATCATACTCTTTTGCTTCTCCATGGTAAGAAAATTTGTCAAATTCCACTCCGTTGGGCACCACTACAATCTCCTCGCGGCGAGGGTGCGGAATGAGATCGCGGTCCACCGCCGTAATGATGGTTTTATGGTCGAAGCGGTCGAAGATTTCAGTCTCATAACGTGCCACCCGGCGGTGTTCCATATTGAAAAACCACTTGACCAGTCCCGTGGACTTCTCCGCGCGCCGTGCCATTCCTTTGGAAAAAACATCTTGATAATCCAGTGTTTTGGGCATGGAATAATCCTTTACATACTCCGCCATACGGAACAATTGGCAGTAGATGTGGTCAGGGTGAACGCGCTGAATGATTTCATCCAACTTCTGAGCGTTTTTCCTATTGTAAAACAAACCGCATTGGATGGGCAAGCCCTTGAAAAAGGCCCTGCACATGTTCCAACAGCGTTTCAGGTTATTATTCTCCAGAAGAAAAATCTCCTTGCAGAACGGTTTCAGTTGTTGAAGGTCGTCAGATGAAACTGGTTTGTCATGCATAGCAGCCAGAAAAATATCGTGGTGCTCTGACAGACAGCGAATCTGGTGGTACGCACGCAGTTTGTCCCCCTTTTCCAGGGGATACGGGAAACGCGATAGTACCACTAGAAGTTTCATTACAACAATATAACAATGACGATTTTTTGGAGGGCAAAGATACAAATTTTAGGGCTTAGGCAATTGCAGTTGCTTTTTATTTGGATTTTGTCAAAAACAAACGATTTATTTCCTTGGATTTTGTCAAATTTTGGCGAATTATTTCTTTGGATAATATATTATTTTGTATTTTTGCAGCCGAATTATAAGGCAAGTTTATTATGTATTATCCGAGATTTATAGACAGTTATCTTTCAGAATGGGCATCGCGTGAGACGCATAAGCCGCTGTTGCTCCGAGGAGCTCGTCAAGTGGGCAAATCGACAGCGGTGCGCCACCTGGCAGAGAGTTTTGAGAGCTACGTGGAGATCAACTTTGAGAAACAGGCCTCATACATTCCTCTGTTTCAAGTGAAAGATATTGATGTGAAGAAGATTGTCTCCCAAATATCGGCAATGGCTGGAAAACGGATTACTCCAGGCAAGACGCTTCTTTTTTTGGACGAGGTGCAAGCCTGCCCCGAAGCCATCATGTCGTTGTGGTTTTTTAAAGAGGACTTGCCTGATTTACATGTGGTTGCCGCTGGTTCGCTGCTGGAATTTGCCCTTGAAGATTTGCCCTCTTTCGGCGTGGGACGCATCCATTCCATGTTCGTTTTCCCGATGACTTTCGACGAGTTCCTGACAGCTAATGGCGAGCAATTGCTGATGGAGGCTCGGAATGATGCCTCCTCGTCCCAACCGCTTCCCCAGCCGCTTTACGAGAAGCTGGTTGACCTTTTAAGAACGTATATGCTTGTCGGCGGGATGCCGGAAGCGGTGGCCAAATGGGTGGAGACGCACGATTATCTGGCGTGTCAGGAAGTGCAAGACGATATCGTGGTGACCTACGAAGACGATTTCCCGAAATACCGCAAGAAGATTGACCCCACACTGCTTCGTCTTACGATGCGCAGTGCCGCCGTGCAGGTGACCAAGAAATTCGTCTGTTCTGCTGTGGGAGGCGACTACAAAGCCGCCGAAGTGAAGAAAGCGTTGGACATGCTTGCTAAGGCGGGGATAGTGATACCCGTGACACATACTGATGCCAACGGACTGCCATTAGGCAGCGAAGCTGACAATTCGTACCAAAAGATGCTGCTGCTTGACACAGGGCTGACGCTCCGTCTGTTAAACATGACTACGGGCGATATTTCAGAGCTCACCAAGCAGATTCTGACGAGCAGTGTCACGGACCTGGTCAATAAAGGGCCGATGGCGGAGATGCTGGCTGGTCTTGAGTTGTTGCATTACCGCACACCGAATATCCGCCACGAAATGTACTACTGGCAGCGTCAGGCGAAGAACTCACAAGCCGAGGTGGACTATATCTCCAGTTATCGTCAAACCGTGCTTCCCATCGAAGTAAAGGCTGAAATACAAGGCGGCATGAAAAGTCTTTGGCTATTTATGCGGGAGAAGAAACTCACGAATGCCATCCGATGCTCGTTGGAGAATTACGGAGCCATCGACTTTGAAGACAAAGAGGCGAATGGTGTCATCCGTCATGTGCAGATCTGTCCGCTCTATGCGATATCACAGATTGACTCTTTGCTGAAGACTTTCAGGTGGGGGTGATTTTAATGGTTATAGGTTATTGAAGTTGGGTTGTGGATTATATTCCGCCGAAGTCGCTTTCCACCCTCACCCATCGTTCTTATGTTTTGGAATAGAAGTAAGATCTCTCCCGAAATCGCCGTGCTGAAAGCACGAAACTTCAATAACCCCACACGAAACGAAGTGCCGTGTGGGGTGGCGGACGCGGCATGAAGGTGGCGTGCTGAAGGCACGCTACTACTTGGCTTTATAGTTGCGTGTTTTCAACACGCTTGTTTCGCGGGTGGTCGCCATACCCCACACTGCGCTTCACTTCGTTACGCTTATGTGGGGTTATTAAGATATCGTGCCTCCGGCACGCTTATTGGAACTCGTTGTTTACAGCATTAATTCGCTATAACACATTAATCAATGACAATTGTATCCGAACCTCGTGATTGTAGTCATAGATAGCCTCCACAAAACCTAACCGTTCATTATATCGGTAAGTGACAGAGAATGAGCCTCTTTTAGACTTTGCAAAACCGCTTTGTTCGCAAATTTCAATAAAACGGTTCTGATATTTCCATTGGGAATACGACAAATATTGCATCTTATAGCGCAAGAGCAAAGTGCATTGGCATAATGGGTCGTTGAAAGACAGGAATGAACGCTTGTATCTTTTCCCGATTTTGACGGGATAGTGGATTTCCGGAAAAGGAAAATATTGGAGAAGACCAAAACCGTGTGTTCTTGGAGGATGAATCCACAAAAGCTTGCTGTTTTCCAAAATCTCCGTAGTCTCAATGAAACCGTTTTGGTCAATCGAGGAGATCGAATCCAATGCCGCAAGATCATCGGGCAGGGAGTCGTAATAATCATACGTTATCACCCCTTGATGATACATTTCCTTGTCCAAAACACGCATGATGATATAGCAGGAATAGTGTGTGTTCTTGGAAACGGAGTCCACTTTTGCTTCAAATATAAAGATATTTCCAGGTTTGTATATGGTGTCATGATTACCCATAGCGATTTCAGAGGCAATCACTCTTATGGGAATGAAGAGAATGGCAGTGATACAAATGTTATAGAACAGGCGTTTCATGACATAGCACTATTTTGTTATTAACCGTGCAGGTCTTAAACGATCAACAACAACTGTCTCTTCTTCAATATGAAATATATAAACCCACTTTTTGTTATGAGACACCATGCGACATGCTTTTGGGTGATAGCGACGAATGTCAGCGTACTGGCTCGGTTTGTAAAAACCGGCAAAAACAGAGAGCGATAATATTTCATTATACATGGCATCCAAATACTTCTCTGCACCGTCAAGTGTCATTCTCGCTTGTAACCAAGATGTAAGTTCGTCAATATCAGCTCTTGCAGATGGATCCACTTCAACTTTATATGTTTTCATACTTTTTTCTCAGTGCGGTTCTGATTTCATCAAAATATTCCGAAACAGTCATTCGCTCCGACTTAAGAATTTCTGGGTCAAGGGATTGAAGTCCTATTGAAACACGGTTGTTTACATCATTAGTATTGAGACCGTATGCAACAGCCGCTTCCTCCACACAAGAATCTGTGTTTTCTTTTGTTTGATATGGTTTCTTTTTCATTATAAGGTTTTATAAGAATATCGGCAAAAATACACTTTTTTTTCAAACATAGAAACTCGTTTTTCTGTTGGAGATTCCGCTCGTTCACTGCGTTCACGGCGGAATGGTGTGCGCTGACGGACGAGGAAATAGGAAAAGAAGGGTTGCGGCATCGCAACCCTTCTTTTCTTATTTTAAAACTAAAGACAAAGCACCATTCCGCCGGCGACGATAGGAGACGAGCGGAATCTCTGTCTTTTGTCACACGATTACCCGATCACCTTCTCCGTCAACCTCATCAATCTCTTTTCGATGCGGTCGGCCTTCACCACGTAGTCGTGCGCCCTGGTGATCATCATCTCAGCCCACTCTTTGTCTTTCAGCGAGGAGGCGTTGATTTTGACGTTCAGGTAGGCGCCGTGGACGGCCGCACGTGCACAAAGCACGCCCACGCCCGCATCGGACACGCTGGCGGGGTTGCCCTTCTTGATCATCGCCTCGCAGATTTCAAACACCTTGAAGGAGGTCTCGATGGTGCGCATCGGCACTTCGGTGGCATATTTCGTGGCATCCTGGATGGCCTGAGAACGCGCTTCCTTCTCCTCCGGCGTGCCCTTCGGCATACCAAAGGCGTTCATAATCACATTGAAGGCGTTGGTGTCCTCATCCACGAGGGCGAGCAGCGTGTCTTTCAACGCCTGGCCTTTTTCCGCCCACTTGGAATAGAATTCCCACTTGGCATCCCAACCGGGTTTGTGGGAGGAGAGGTTGGCGACCATCGTGCCGAGGGCGGCGCCGAGGGAGCCCATGTAGGCGGAGATGGAACCACCGCCGGGGGCAGGACTTTCGGAGGCCGTCTCGTTGGCGAAACCGGTACAGGTCATATTGACCAACTTCGGTGTAGTGTCCTCTTTTTCAAGGAGATATTCAATCACTTTTTCTTCCGCATTGAAGGGTTTCAAATCATCCAAACCCATGGACTTGACGGCGATTTTCACTTTCTCTTTCTCATCAATACCCAGCGAACGGTGCTGTTTGGCCAGATAGTAGTCAGCCGCATCGATCAGCGTTTTCTTGGGTACTAGACCCACGATTTCCGCACCCGTGACGCGCACGCCGCGCTTGGCAGCCTTGTCGCACACCTCATCAAACGCCACATGCAGCGGGGTAAGGTTAGTATTGGTGATGTTCATGGAAACCTGCGCAATGCCATATTCGGCGATGTACCAGCCAATGGCCTTGGTGCCTTTGAGCGTACCTGGGAGCATCACCTCGTTGCCCTTCTCGTCCAGCACTTTCTTGCCGGTGATGGGGTTGCCCTCGCGTTTCGGGCGGCCCTTCTCGCGCACATCGAAAGCGATGGCGTTGGCGCGACGGGTGGAGGTGGTGTTCAGGTTATAGTTCACGGCGATGAGGAAATCGCGGGCTCCGATGGCGGTGGCGCCGCTCTTGGCCACGCTTTCCGTGAACTTGTTCGGACCAAAATCGGGTTTCCATTCCTTGGTCGTGATGCGTTCTTTCAGCGCTTCGTATTCGCCCTGACGGCAGTTGGCGAGGTTGCGGCGTTTCTCCTCAAAAGCGGCGTTTTCGTAGCAAAACACGGGGATGTTCAACTCCTCGCCCACCTTCTTGGCCAGTTTGCGCGCGTACTCGGCTGTTTCTTCCATGGTAATGTTGGCGACGGGCACGAAGGGGCACACGTCCGTGGCGCCGAAGCGCGGATGGTCGCCATGATGGAAACGCATATCGATGAGTTCCTGGCATTTGGCGATGAGGGCAAAGGCGGCCTCCACCACCGCGTCGGGAGTGCCGACGAAGGTCACCACCGTGCGGTTGGTCGTTGCACCGGGATCCACATCCAACAGGGTTACACCTTCAGCCTGACGGATCACGTCTGCCACTTGATTGATGATTTCGGGATTTCTTCCCTCACTGAAATTGGGAACACATTCAATAAGCTGTCTCATACCGATAAAATATTGATTTATAATAAATTACTTTTTGCAATATTTGGGGTTGCAAAGATAGAAAAAATAAAGGTACAGCGAACAAAAGCAAAAAAAAGTATCCGATAACAATAAAAAACTATTTTTTTAGTTATACAATTAAAAGAATAATTATATTTTTGCCGCGTCAATTTTCAATGAAGAATAATTATATGGTGAGCAGTGGCACACACAAATCACTATTCACACAAAATCGAATAATATGAAAGAGCTAACCAAAGCAGAAGAGCAAGTCATGCAGGTGTTATGGAAGATCGGGCAGGGGTTCGCCGCCGACCTCATTGCGAATTTTCCTGAACCGAAGCCGGCGTACAACACCATATTGACCGTGGTGCGAATCCTGGAGAAAAAGGGGTTCGTGGACCACGAGACCTTCGGGAAGGCGAACCGTTACTACCCGCTGGTCAGCAAGGAACAGTATTCACAGTTGTTCATGCAGAATTTCGTGCAGCACTATTTCGACAATTCCTTCAAATCAATGGTTTCTTTTTTCGCCCAGAACAAAGACATCTCAATGGAGGACTTGGACGAAATCCGCCGCATGATTGATGCAGCACAAAATGACAGTATTAATAATAAAAACGAGTGATTATGAAAACGATCCTTTTTGCCGTCGTTGCCAGCGCCCTCTTTTATGGGCTGTATGCCGTCACCTTGCGCCGAAGCAACCTGTTTCGTCTGCACCGTTTCTATCTAATTGGCACATTGATTGTTGCCATGATTATCCCATTTATTTCCATCGAAACGAAAGCCCCGCAGGCCGCCCGCGTGAGTGCCTACGTACAACAGCTCCAGATGCCCGAGGAAACCGTCGTGCCGCAGATTGAGGTCCAAGAAGCCTCTATAGAGCCGGTGCAGGCTGCAACGCCATCACCAACGGATCCTGTCACAGTGTCTCCCTCTTGGAATTGGAAAGATGCATTGCAAGCTCTTTATTTCGTCGGATGCGCAGTTACCCTCATACTTCTGATTATCAAGTTGGTAAAGACAGCCTCATACTACCGTCGCAGTTCCATCTCGGACGAACTTTCCACGTGGGAGATGCGGGTGCGCGTGTTGGCCGAGCCCGATGGCAACCTTCCATTCTCGTTCCTGCGATCGGTGTTTGTAAATCCGGACGTGTTCACCGACAACGAGTTGAAGCAGGTGCTGGCACACGAGCGGGTACACATCCGCCAACGCCACACCTTCGACCTGCTCTTTCTGGAAGTGTTGAAAGTTCTGCAATGGTTCAACCCTATCATATATCTGTATATGAGAGAATTGAAAACCGTTCATGAATATCTCGCCGACGAGCAGGTATTGGCACAGGGAGCCCCCAAGCGCGACTATTTGGAGCTGCTGTACAAGCAGTTGTGCGTGGGCAAGTTCATGCCCGTGGGCAACAGCTTCAGCCATCTGCTGACCAAGAAACGGATTCTGATGATGAACCAGCAGGTAAAGCGCCGAGTGTCAGCGTTATGGCTGCTCGCCCTCATCCCCATTACAGCGGGACTGTTGTTGGTGAACTGCCATCCGAAAGAGGAGGTTTCCGATGAGTTGATTGAGGAGGAAGTTATCGAAGAACCGATCTGCAAGAATCCGGATATGATGCCGGAGTTCCCCGGTGGTATCGAGCAGTTTATGAACAATCTTTTCGATAATATAGAGTATCCTGAATTGGCCAAGAAGTACAAGTTCTCAGGACAATACATGGTACGTTTCGTTGTAGAGAAAGACGGGCGTGTTCTCACAGCAGAGTTGGATACGACCCACATCAAATGGTACCCTGTAATCGGTGAAAAGGGTGAGGTGGGAATGGTTCGAATTAGTCATTTCAACAGTGACAGCCTTGTGCTCGGACGTGTTATCCTTGAGAAAAACGAACCGGTGAACCAAGAAGAGATGAGAGAAAAAATCCGACTGATGGATGAAGCCAATATAGCGGAAATCAATCGTGCCTTCCGCGCCGCACCCGCCTGCAAGCCCGCCATGAAGGACGGACAACCCGTGCGCTGCGAACTGAGTCTGCCGTTCTTCTTTGCTTTTGAGATGATTCCTCCTCTCGGTGAAAGCGGCACTCCGAAAGATAAGGTACCTCATATCGCTCACTATACCATCGACACCATTCCTGACAACACACTGGTAGTAAGTATCACTTCTGACAAAATTGCGGTTGAGAACAAGAAGTGATTTTCGAAAAAGGGTTGTGGTTATGAATAAGGCAGGATTCCTACCTGTAGCCCAGGAACGCACCCAGTCCGTCACAACCCCGTTAGGAGTTGCATATCTCCACGCGAGTCGGGTTCAGGATGTTTGCGATGAGGAGGAAGTAAAATGATTATTTCTCGCTCCTCATCATTCATCGTCCAAAAAATTGACACTCCCGTCTCATTTTTGGACAGAATACGCCTTTTCGTTTCCTGGTAACCCCCTGTTATGAATATATTTCCTATCTTTGGCGCGATTTTTGGGAATGATGAATAAGAAACGTAAAATCCCAATATTTAAAACATATTCCATAAGCAGCCTCGAAGAGGCAAGACGCGCGATAGCGCAATTAACCCCACACAAAGCGAAGCGCAGTGTGGGGCATCCACAAAGCGAAGCGCAGTGTGGGGCATCCACAA
>R23__coassemble_145_pt1 | contig 52959 bp, 47 predicted proteins | sample R23__metabat2_high_PE_022 | metagenome-assembled genome bin R23
TTCACCCCCACACTGCGCTGTCGCTTGTGCGGGGTTACTTGCACTTCGTGCGTCTTGCCTCTTCGAGGCTGCTCAAGGAATGTGTTTAGTTAATTGACTAGCATCTTGAGGGTCTTGTGCTCAGAAGGCGAGGTGATGTCGATAAGGTAGTGCCCTGCGGTCGGTACAGAGTTCTCAAAGCGGTAGGTGTGTTGTCCCTTGCCGCTCATGGTGAGCAGGAGCCGCCCGTCGGAATCGTAAACCGTGACGGTCACGTCCTGCACCTCGGGATATTCCACCTCCACCACGAAGCGCCCGTGGTTGGGGTTGGGGGATAATCTGTAATGGGTGATGGGGAACGGGGATTTTTCGTTGTCCGTTCTGTTGTCAGGGTCTGTGGGGACACAAGATTTTGCGTCTCTACGGCCGTCGTTTGCCATATTGTCCTGTGCTGTACCATTGTTGCCACCGTCCACCGCCAGCGCCTTGGGGGTGTCCGTGGTGTCGGGCATCGTCACGGCGAAACAGAAGAAATCGCGCCCGTTCCGGTCGGTGTCCCAATGGATGCCATTATATATATAGTGTCCCAGGCTGTCCACGCCTGTGGCCTGCACCTGTTCGGTTTCCCCTGTGGGGAAATCGCCCGTGCCGCTGCGGTCGATCAGGAGGACAGGACCTTCTTGTAGAGACGCGCCATGGCACGTCTCTACAACGGCCGTGTCCAACAGGATGAACGTGCCGTAGGTGTGTGCATTGCCCGTCACCTGCGCCATGCTGCGCCCGACGACCTCGTAGGTGAGGCCGCTCTGCGTGTAGATTTCGGAAACGGCGGGCAGGGCACCGTCCATACCGAAAATGATGAAATCCCCGTCGGCGATGTATGCGGGGTTGTCCTCGTTATTTCCCGTCTGTAGAGACGCAATATTTTGCGTCCCTACAATCCCGATAATCATCCGATTGTCGGCAAAATACGTCTGTTTCTGGCACAACCCTGTGGAATCATCCCTGCCCACACCCGCTATGGAGGCGCTGTAGTCGGGATGGTTGGTGTAGTCCCATATCACGTTGCGGCGGCTGTCCAGATAGTCGGTCTGTGAAAGGGTCACGCCGTACTTCACGGCCAGATAGCTGATCCACTGGATGACGGCAGTGTCGCCGATACGGCGGTCGAAGTACAGAGCCTCGGCGATGCGCCCGTGCAGGGGCAGGGAGTCCGCCGCGCAGAGGGTCAGCGTGGGGGCGCACACCTCGGGTGTCCGCCACGACTGTGCGAGGTAGTTGATGACGGGGTTCAGGCGGTTGGCTGTGTCGTATGTGATCTGCCCGTTGTCGTTCAGGATGCGCCGGGTGGTCTGCCCGATGCGCTTGGCGGTGTCAAGCTGCACCTGCCATAAGGCGTTCTCGTAAGTGGTGTCGTAGGTCTCATACACCACGATCACGTCCGACTGCCGGGAGTCGTTGATACCCAACGGCAGGGTGAAGGTCTCCGTTCCGCCAACCTCGAAGCACTTGTTGTAGTTCATGCGGGAGAACGCGGCGGGCATGGAGTCAGCAGACGGCGTGGCGTCCAGCCCGTTGCCAGAGACATCCTTCCACGATGGTGCGCCAAGTGTCGCGCTGTCGGCGCGCAGCCACGCGGTGGGATGCTGGATTTGGGACTGGGCAGTGCTGACAATCGCCAGGAATATGATGGCGGATAGAAATATTATTCGGTTCATGCGTTTGATTTTTTGAGCTACAAAAATACAATAATTTTCATACGATGACATTTTTTTCAGAATCGGATTGTGTTTGCAGCCAGGATTCTTTTTGCGTCCGACACATGCGTATAGCGTTCTGTCATGGCTAGGGAATGGTGGCCCGCAAGATCTCTGACGTATTTTGGCGGCATCCCGGAATCAAGCATCTCTGTTATGCCCGTGTCCTTGAGGGAATAGAAGTGATAGGACGAGGGCATGGAGAGCCTTTCCAACATCTTGTGCCAGACATCAAACAGGTTTTTTGTCGTGTAAAGCCTCAATCCGGGCATGAAGTCTTTGGAAAACAAATATGTCTCGGGCGTTGTTCCCTCTTGGATATGCAAGTTCCGGATGTGTTTCAGCACTTCATGGGAGAGTGCGATGATCCGCTCATCATGGTTCTTGGACACTTCCGGCGGGATGCGCAGAAGTCCCTCGTCAAGGTCCACATCGCACATCCTGAGCATGAGAATCTCCTTGGGGCGGACAAGGTGCTTGAAGCACAGTCGCATCATGGCGACGTATCCGGTCATGCCTCTCTTCTGGAAATAATTCAGGATTCTTCTGCGGTCATGTTTCGGGATGGTTGTCCTGTGCTTTTTCTCCCTCCTCATCCCCTTGAACGGTTCAAAAGGGTTTGATGGCAGAAGCCCGTCGTTGGCAAACGACTTGAACATGGACTTCAGGAACTGGAGCATGTTGTTGTAGGAATAGGCGCTCCTCCCGCTTGCCCCGTATTCAGCCAGCAGCTCGGAAGCCTGCTTGGACGTGAACCTGCCGCACAGCCAGTTGGAGATCCCCGTCTTTTCGCACCAGGAGATGAAGAAGGTGAGTTTGGATTTGTAGCCTCTGGAGGAGTCTTTGCGCAGCCCATCCTGCTTTGCCCTATAGAATTCCTTGGCCGCTTGTGTTATGGTCAGCGGCCTCTTGCAAGTGCCCTCTTCCCCTGTCAACGGATTCCAGCCTTCATAAAGTCTGATATTGGTCTCCGCGCAGAGCCGGTGTGCGTGGCGCATCCGGTCTCGGATGTTTTTTATCCGGTTGCACCTGATACGGATGCGTTTGAACTTGCCGCTGACAGGGTCTATAACGTGAAAACTCACATATACCTCTTTTTTGCCCGCCACTTGTGCAGGGATGAAGTCGATGAATGGTGTTGCCATAATGATGAATGATTTGGTGAATGTAAATGGATATATTGTTAAAGTGATGTATGTTTCATTTTTGTTGTAATAACAAACATTATTGTTTAAAACATATTTATGATGGCGTCCCAATTCAAGTGCCTCAGGCACAATCTTGGCGCAGAAATGGCGCATTATCACACCGGTGGAACTTCCTACAACGTGGGGTTACGGACATTTTCGGATGAAACACCGCGGCGCAAAAATGGCCGTTTCGAGATATTTGAAAAAAATATTATCTTTGCCTCGTATTGTCACTTGTTATGAATCAGTCTTTTACATATACGACAACCAACCCGCGTCTTTCGTTTGCTGAGACTTTCACCTTCTCCGCAAAAGAGAAGGACGCGGAAACGGGATACTCGTACTTCGGGGCACGGTACTACAACTCCGATTTGAGCATCTGGCTCAGTGTGGATCCGATGAGTGACAAATATCCGTCTTTAAGCCCGTACGTTTACTGCGCTAACAACCCGATTAGGCTGGTGGACCCGAATGGGGAGGAGATTGGAGACTTCTATGACCAATGGGGAAGAAAAATCGGCTCGGATGGTCATGCTGATGACAATGTCTTCATCGTAAGCGATCAAGATTCGCAAAACAAAATTAAAGAGAACACAAGAAATCACGTATATACTAATTCTGAAGATGTGAAAGTTGACGTGGCTACCACATATAATGTCCTGAGTGAGGCGTCTTCTGTTTATGAGAGAACGGTAAACAACGGAGGTTACAATGAAGAGGCGTCTGCTTTACCATTAAACGGAGGTCCTTCTGATTGGGAAAGGAAATCTGGAACGAACGAACATAGTGTTGAAGTTCCTTTGTCTCAAGGAGACGTTCTTATCCATTCTCATCCTTTAAAAAAAAGAAATCCTAAGAATCCATGCGATTATGCAACTCCTAAAGTGATAAGTGATAATGATGTAAAACATTTCGCAAATTTTAAATTAAATATTGTAGTCGGAGATGATGGCGGTGACTGTAGCGGGGGAGTATGGTCTGGTCGAAAACCAACAGTCTCTTTTTATGACTCAAGCAGCAGAAATCTCTTAAATTTACCTTTAGGTGCAGTGAAGAAAATAGTTAACCGATAATTAGCACCCATATGTTGAACAGTAATAAGATCTTTCAAAAATTATTTGTATTATTACTATTATTTTGGCCATTTACAATTATATGCCAAAATAATAATCCAAATGATTCATTAGACACACACAGTGCTTCTCCTCTCGCCTATCTAACCATAATAGATGGAAGAATCCCATATTCTGTTCTTTCAAAACTATCATTTAAGTACAATAAGCTAAATGACACTGTAATATATAAATGCTATTATATCAACAACAAACATTATTCAGAGAATCTTTTGATGCTGGATTCCATACCCGATTCAGTCACAGTATCAATAGATATATTCTTTGAAGAACCCATAGGCGTTAATAAAACTAAAATGCATCATTACCATGACGAGATGTCTCTTGGTAGATTGAAACTTGTCCAGATATTATCCATCACCAATTTCCGTCACAAACAATACTATATGCATTATGTTTTTGATCCTCCATTAAGGACATATCCTTTATATGAAAGACGCTTTGGCAATAAGAATAAGTTTTATTCGAGAGTGTTCTCATGTTTTTATCCGTATTCATTTAGTCAAACTTCAAGATGTAAAAAGGCCAAACCATCATATTAAATCACCTAAGAATAAGAACACCCATTCTTTTAGTACTGTTAACAAATTGGTTTCATTCGAATGTTTCGTTGTTTTGTTGCATGAATAATGGCAGATTCATGACATATTACCCAGAATTACCCTGCAATGGAACCCCATCACGCAGATGTTTGAGCGCGTCTTTCGGTTTATCAAAAAGTATTGTATATCAATACTTTAATAATACATCAACCTCTTTCACCTTCTCCGCAAAAGAGAAGGACACCGAAACCGGCTTTTCCTACTTCGGTTCACGGTATTACAACAGCGATTTGAGCATCTGGCTCAGCGTGGACCCGATGGCTTCGAAATACCCTCATCAATCAAACTATGTTTATTGCAGTAATAACCCTATAAAAGTCATTGATCCTAATGGGGAAGATGAGTATGAATTCGATGAGTACGGGTGCTATATAAGAACTATAACAAATGCCCAAGCGGATATCATTCACATTGTTAATGGTGACGGGGAAAGGACTGCGTCCTCTCAAGGTTTTTCTTATGGGTCTATTATCTCACAACCCAACAACGATGTACCATCAAATAATTCAACTCTCCCAGATGCGACTATGTTTCAAGTAGTTGACGAAGGGACAGCAAGTGCTATTTTTGAATTTTTTTCTGAAAACACATCCGTTGAATGGGGAAATGTAAGTGCAGAAACCAAAGATAATGGTTGTGAATATACCATAGGCACAAATCACATGGAAGGGAAAAACAACATTAGCGCCATAGTAACAAATCAGGGAGCCGTTGTGGATCGTAGTGCTCATAATCATCCTAATGATATTAATTCAGTTTCAGATGGCGACCATAGAGGAGCTATCATATTAGAACAAATCAACCCCAATGTACAATTGTTCAACTACACAAGAAAGCATGGATATACTCAATATAATCGAAACACAGGATATGTTGACAAAAATGGAGTCTCCCATTATCCGTTGCGAGAAGTAATAATAGATAAAAAACCATAGTTGTTATGAAGTACCCAAAATATATTATAGTAGTTTATTTATTGCTATCACAACTATGTTTGTTAATCATTCAACGTGTGCATAGCCAAGTGAACATAAATCAACATTCTCCTATAGTTATGAAATGTGAAAGTACAGCACATTTCACTCAATGTACTAATGATACGGTTGCTATTGCAAATGTACGGTTATGTGATAGTGTTTTGCTCTATTTAGTAAAAGAGACTATTCTGACAGAAAAAAAATGTCCATATTTTGATAGTAGTACTGTTGCCATTTCATTACGTGTCATGGGTGTGACAGATTCTATTGAGGTAAGAAAGGAGGAATATTGCATTCGTATTTCTTTGTGGGACATCGGTAGTCTGTTATATTTAAAGCCCGTATGGTATTTTAATTTTGATGAATACTATGGGTTTGTTTATGGCATTCAACCTGTTTTGGATTCTGTTGCGCTATTTCGTGAAACAGGAGAATCTAAATCCTTTATGTTTGATAAGACGGCCGCAGAAAAGAATATATTTGAAGATGACAGTCATTCCTTCTATGAGTATTGGCTGTTGAATCATAGATGGTACTATGGATCAAGCATGTACTGTGAGTAATTCGGAAAAAAAATTCAACTCACTAACAAGTTTAAGTTTTATAATCTTATTAACCGTCCCATCCTGTGACGGACGTTTGAGCCATCACTATCAACGGCAAGGCGGTGAATTCCTTGACAGATGATCATGTTGTTATGTGCTATTTTCTGTCCCCGTCGCACACCTGAAGGCGTGCGGGGAATTGTGTGGAAGGGCTCGCTGCTACCGGGCTTGGCAGACCTAAAGGCCTGCCAGATTGGTCAAATAAACTTCTCACCAAGAAAAATTGCTATCTTTGTCGCGTTATGGGTCAACAACATCAATCATATTATTATTCAAAACGCCACCTCTGCTGGGACGAGCAGAACCGGCTGCAAGGGGTGATGGACGAACAATCCCTGGCGGTCTATCAGTACGACGCCAACGGCGACAGGACCTACAAGCTGACGGGAAAGCACACCCACCAGAACATCAGCGGCACCTGGCACCATTTCTACCAGTTGGACAATGCCACCCTGTATGCTTCGCCCTATTTGGTCGTCACCCCCAAGGGCTACACCAAGCACTACTATGCGGAGAGCGAGCGGGTGGCCAGCAAGCTGGGCAACGGCGGACTACTGGAACTTGACTATCCCTTGGTGGCAGAGCATCTGGTAGGCGACAAGTTCGTTGCCAATACGGAACACGCCGAAAAGGTGATTTATGAGTGTTTGCACGCAGAGGATGCTCGGCCTTCCGCGCCCTTGTCTTACCTTTACGAGTTGATGGAAGTGTCTCAAGAGCCGGAGAATGAACGCTACTGGTACCATCCGGATCATCTTGGTTCTTCCTCGTGGATCACCTTCTCTGACGGCGAGGCCGTGCAGCACCTCCACTACCTGCCGTTTGGCGAAGACCTTGTGAACCAGCAGCTCACGGTTTCCGGTGCCCTTTTCACCTTCTCCGCAAAAGAGAAGGATGCGGAAACGGGATACTCGTACTTCGGGGCACGGTATTACAGCAGCGATTTGAGCATCTGGCTGAGTGTGGATCCGATGAGTGACAAATATCCCTCTTTGTCGCCATATACATATTGTGCGAATAACCCGATTAAGTTGGTGGATCCAAATGGGGAAGAAATAGATTGGGTTGAAAAAGCTGATGGGACAATTTATTGGGATGATAATGCCACTTCCCAAGAAACCACAAAAGAAGGAGAAAAATACTTAGGAAAAAATGTCTTGGTCGCAAATCACGGTAGAGATGCTGATTTGAATGAAGCTGTAAATGGAGCGACATTTGATTTGTACCTGGAATCTGACCATACGGGGCCTACTGCATCCATTGTGGGTAATACTGTCCCTTGTGACGTAGATGCCTATGGAACGCTCCCTGAAGGTCTTTACGACACGAAATACAACGGATTGTATAATGGGGAACCCTCATTAAGAATATTACAAAAAAGCGGAGAATCATATTATAATCCCAAACGTCCTGCTGGAGACCTTCCTACAGTAAAAGGGAATCCTAATAATCCGGTAAACAAAGGGAAAGATAAATCGGAACACATTATGAACGGAATACTTTTTCATTTGGGGAATTACGGACGCGAAAGTCTCACAACTTCAACTGGTCGGCCTATTACGGAAGGTTGTCAAACAGGCAAACATGGGGCAGGAAGTAAAACAGAATATCAAAAATTCGCCAGTAATTTTGTCGGAAAAAACGGCATTATTTATTACTTAAGAGCCACTCCAAAATAATAAAACATTCTTAATCAACACAAAATGAGAAAATTATTTTTTTTTATATTGTTTTTGCCAATAATATTTTGTTTTAGTCTGTCTTCATTTGGACAAAATAAAACACTACTTTTCACCTCTTGGGTATTCACATGGGACTCCTTGTGTGACAATTCCCCATTACAAGATTATTTTGTGTTTTTTCCTAATTCAATTGTTATAAATTATACTGTTGAAGATAATATTTGTTCTATGGGCAAATATACTTTACAAGATTCATTGGTGTTCATGATGTTTTATTGTGATGAAACAAATTTTTATTTTAAAACACATCCTTTTGATACCATACAATACGTAGCAGTAATTGAAGGGGACACGTTACTCTTACGAGAAATGGGCTATTGGAGTGATGGAAAATATAAACTCTCTTCATATACAATACCTGAAAATTATATTTTCAAACGGAAATACTCTGTTTATTAAAATCCCTGCTAGTCCTCCCCTGCACCATGCTTAATTCGCTTGTATAAATGGGGATAGTTGACCGTTATGAAAAAAAACGGAGTGGATTTGGTCTTCCTTTCGTCCTATCCGTGACGGACGTTAGGCCATCTCTGCCACAAACATCAATGGAGACTATAACAGATGATCATGTTGTTATGTGCTATTTCAGGTCCCCCGTCGCACACCTGAAGGCGTGCGGAGGATTGTGTGGGGTGGTCTCGCTGCAACCGGGCTTGGCAGACCTAAAGGCCTGCCAGATTGCGCGCACGTAATTGTATTTGAAAAAAATATTATCTTTGCCTCGCATTGTCACTTGCTATGAATCAGCCTTTTACATATACGACAACCAACTCGCGTCTCACGAGACATCAGAATACCAGTTGCAACATGAAAGGGTCCCTTCAAGACTTTGCCTCAAATGGGAGATTGGATTTTCACAAGCATTCTCATCCCAACAAATATACGGGAAATAACCCCTATTACGCACTTATGTATCCATTAACATCGCATATTCCCTCGAGGAGTGATGTGAAATCCAAAAGCGACTTTGTTAAGGCAGATACTCCTTTAAAACAACCTGTTTTTTTGTTACGCAATGGCAAGAGAAATATTTATTATTAACATTTTTGCTTTCTTTCTTTGTGTTGGCCAATTACAAGCTCAAAGTTTTTGGCATACATTAGAGAGCGAAATTGGTCTTTGCGAAGTGGATTCCATCAGTGTCGCCAACCAGCAATATTACCAGTTGCTGGATACTATAGAGCATTATTGGGATGAATGTGAAATTGATAGAAACCCTTGCTATGCCGTCATATATTTTTCCGACACCAATCGCGTCAAGGTTGTCGTACAGCAATTGGTGGAGATCTGGTCATTGGTGATAAAATGCTATCAGAACAAGATTTATGGTGGATTTTGTTATCAGAATCATCCTTGTTTTGTATTAATGGCTGACAGTTCATTGATTAATCATGACGCTTTGCATAAATCAACGACAACATTTACACCCCCATTATTTTCGTCTCAAATATATGACAGTTTGACATTGAACAGAAACTTTCTTATTAGGGAAGAGAACAAAGAACCAATCTTTACATATCCTCCAACACCGTTTGACTTTGAAGGAGAAGAAGAAAAATTCGACAATCTTGAGCTGGAGTTGATTTTCGATGAACATAATATTATTTGCATGGAATTGGAAAGTTGTAAAACGAAATTCAGAAAAGAATAATTAACATAAATTCTTTGCCGCATGAAACTGTAAACATCCCCTTTTTACATCAGTTTGAGATAATCGATTTTGCCGCTGTTGTTGACGGGCAGCGCGTCGATGAATGCAATCTCAGCGGGTAAAAGGTGCTCCGGGAGCGTCTCCTTACAATACTCCATCAGTGCTTCAATGGTGTCTTGTGTCTTTTGGCCGGGGTCCTTGAGCACGACGAACGCTTTGGGAAGTTTGCTTTCAGAATGCTCCGGGTCTTGCATCGGCACTACGGCACACGATGCCACCATGGGGTGCTCGGCCAGACAAGTCTCGATTTCTATGGGGAACACCTTGGATCCGTCGTGACGGACAATCATGCGTTTTTTCCGTCCAATCACGAACAGATTACCTTCTTTATCCACATAGCCTATGTCGCCCGTATGGAGCCATTGCTTGCCTTCGTGGGTCTGGATGAGCTCGTGAGTGGCCGCCTCGTTATGATAATAGCCGAGGAACTTCATCTCCGAGTGGACGCAAATCTCATCGTCGAATGTCCGAACCTCATAGCCGGTCACGACTTTTCCAGAAAATCCCGCCTCGTATTGATGAGGAGTGCCTTGCGTGGTGAATGCGATGACCCCGGAAGTCTCGGTCATGCCGTATGCTTTTGTGATATCATAACGACACCCTCGTGCATGCAGGAATTCGTTGATGCTCTTCTCGAAAGTTGCATTTAGAATATCGCCTGCGATGTTGACCGTTTTCAAATAGGAGAGGTCACCCTTGTTGTCTTTCTCTTTGGCAACCACATCCCAATAGGCCGGGACCGAGAAAATATGCTGGGGCTTGTGCTTGACGACGGTAGTCAGGAAAGTGTCGCGTGGCACGATGGGGATGATGACGGCGCGCATTCCGTGGCTGAAAGTCAAGATTAGCATGTTGGTACCATAGAAGGTGAAGATGGGCAGGCAGCATAGGGCGGTGTCGTCGCTTGAAATATTGTTGAGGACGGGCGGCTCGGGAAAGGTCGAGTGCAGAATGTTTTCCGTTGACAACATGACACTCTTGACGGTGCCGGTGGTGCCGCTGGTGTGGAACAGTGCGGCCATCTCGTCGGGAATCCAATGATAGGGCTCGCTGTTGTCTTGCCCCTGAGCAGCCTGGAAGAAGTCTTTCCAACGACAGAACTTCTTGTGTCTCCGGAACATTTTTCGCCGTCCGTTGAACCACTCGCCAATGGCGTACCATGCGGCTGCAACAGGAATGGAATCCGCACCCGTGCATACCACGACTTTTTCCACATTGAGTTGGTCTTCTGCCGTCACCAGCCCTTTGCAAGTGAAGTCCATGGCGAAGAGCATCTTAGAATGCGTCCGGTTGATGATGTCGCACATCTGTGAAGGGGTGTATCTGACGTCGATCATGCATGGGATGGCGCCGATTCTGTTGAGGGCGTAAAAACACATCACAGATTCCGGAAGGGTGGGCAGGGAAATGGCTATGATGTCGCCTTTCTTGACGCCGTGTTTTCGGAATGCGTCTGCAGTCTTGTCGATGTTCTCCAGCAACTCGTTGTAAGTCCAGTTGATGCCATAATAGGTGATGGCAGTATGGTTGGGTTGTCTTGCTGAGATATCTTTCAGGATTTCGTAAAGACTGTTTCGAGTTACTGTCATCAGGCAAATTCTTTTTCTATTGATGTAGAATGAGATGAAAATACTTTGAAACCTTTTTCAGCGGTATCAAGATGTCTTTTAGAAGAGGGAGAACAGTACAAAAAGCCAGTGGGCCGCGATGCCCGCGCACAGGCCGCCCACGGTGTGTGCTCCGATGGCCTTGCTGATGAGTTTGCGGTATCCCATGGAGTCCAACATGGCCGCGTGCGTGCTCAGGTAGCCGCTCCAGCACATGCCCATGGCCGTGAACACGGCGATGGCGTTGTTGTCAATGATGCCCTGCGAGACGAATCGCGGGATCAAGCCCAATGCTGCGCCAACAGCTCCCAGCGCTGTGATAGGGAAGGAGATGAGCTCCGGACTCTCAAACCCGAACAGCCACACGAATATGATGTTGATCTTGTCGGCACACCACGTGATGATGGGCACACCCTCGTAGGCATTGCCGGTGTATGCGCCACTGGCAGTGTCGGGCCCGAAGGTCATCATCATCACCAAAGTGGAAATGACCAGCACGCCTGGAATGATGGCCAGTCCGATGCCCACGCCGTCTTTGCCACCGTCCAGAATGGAGTTGAGGAAACGCATGAAAACAGAGCCCTCGCTCTTGAAGGAGATCTGTTGCTCGTCGCCTTGCTCCTCGGAAACCGGCTCTGCCAATTCAGGATAGGCTTTCAGCGTGAATCGTTGCATCAATCGGGTGGATATGATACTGCCGATGACGGCCCCTAAGATACCGATCAAGGCGCCCTTTGCGAAACCCTGGCCGGTCATGAAAGCCAAAACCACCAAACCCATGCCGAAGGCTGTGCCGAAGTTGGTTAGGGAAATGAGCTGATACTTCTTGAAATATTGGCTGAAGTTCTTGTCTTTGGACAGTGAAATGATGGCCGGATTGTCGCTCAGGAAAGTCATGACGGCACCCAAGGCCGCCACGCCGGGAAGGTTGTAAAGCGGTTTCATGAAGGGACGTAGCAGGTTCTCCAACAAACGGACAACACCAAACTCGGCCAGCAATTTGCTGATGGCTCCCATCAATACGCAGATGGCCATGATGTAGAAAACAGTCTCCAACAGCAGATGATAGGCCGTCTGCATGAAGGTGTTGAGCATCATGGGCAGGGTCATCTTATAGGCCAGAAAACTGAAGAAGCCTATAAAAACGATGAGAAAGATGATGGCCTCGATGGAGCGCTTGCTGGTGAATGTCATGGGATTCTTGAGTTTGAACTTCTCTTCGAATTTCTTGAAGACACGCTCGATGCCTCTGGCGTATTGGAATGTGTTTTTGCGTCGAATTATTCTCATTTCACCTTCTTGTTAATGTATCTCAATATATCAATGTTCCAGGTAATGCCTACATTGGCCGTTAAGTTGTGGTCAGCCTGATACACGTTTCCGGCGAGATCCTGGATTTCATTCTGCAGATTCCGGGTGATGAAGTCAGCCACAAAACCGTGAATGCGCAGGTCGGGGCACCGTTTCGGACGGTATTCGATTCCGAGTCCTCCGTAGGTGTAACGTTGTCCGGGCAGGGCCAGGCAATCCCAAATCTCTTCCGTTTCCAGGTAGTTGTTATATTCATCCCTGTCGAGGTTCTGCTCGTATGCCCCTTTAACGAAGATGTTCAGTGTGGGGGTTACTTTGAAGTTGACCTTGGCGATGATACCGAAGTCCTTCATGATTTGTTTGGTGGAGGTGGCGCGGTGGATGAAATCCACATAGAAGTCCCATTTGTTGAACTTGAACTGGTTGCCTAACGCGATGTAGTTCATGAAGTGCCCTTTCTTGTCGCGCTGGAACATGTTGAAAGAGTACAAGGTGTGGAAGCATCCGAAGTTGCCGCTCCAGAAGAGGTTGTAGCTGAGCAGGGAGTTCTTGAAAGGAGAGCCGTAGTGCAGGTATGGCGAGTTGCCCACTTGCGCAATGATGGCGTTTTTGCCGTCGAGGGTCTGGTACTTGACACCGGCGGCGAGCTGGAAACAGTAGAAGTTGTCCCAGTAGTACGACCAGAAAAGCACGTCGATGGGCGGTGCGTCATACTCGAAGCCGCCCACGGCGAGTGCCTCTTTGCCCACGCGCACGCTCCAGCGCGGCGTGATCTGATAGTTGAGATAGAGGAAGTCCGTGTTGTCGAAGAAGCTGTTGCTGCCGGGATTGGCCACAATGCGCTGGCGGAAGTAGTAGGAGAGGTCTTTAGTGAAATTGCCGCCCACATGGATGTTGAAATAACGTCCCACAAATCCGTAGGTGTTGTCGTTGTGTATCAGGGGAGCGATGGAAGAGGTGGTCATCAGATGGTGGTACTCGAAATCGGCACGCACCTCCATGCGGAGTGTGCTGAAGAGCGGTACGGAGTCGTTGATGGCAAATGCGCGGGTTCCAGTGAGTGCCAATATGGACAAAGCCGCCAGGATGATTCTTTTTCTCATAACCGTTTCTCTTTATTCAATATGAAGGTTATGGCCCATCTTCTCCTGTTTGGTCTTCAGGTAGCGTTTGTTGATTTCGTTGGGCTCTATGATGATGGGGATGGTTTCCTGGATCTGGATGCCGTGAGCCGACAACCCCACGCGCTTGGCGGGATTGTTGGTGATGAGCCGTATGCTGGTGGCCCCGAGGTCGCGCAGAATCTGTGCACCGATGCCATAGTCGCGCTCGTCGGCTTTGAAGCCGAGCTCCAAGTTGGCCTCTACCGTGTCGCGGCCCAGCTCTTGGAGGTGGTAGGCGCGGAGTTTGTTGACCAGTCCGATGCCACGGCCCTCCTGGCTCATGTATAGGATAAGGCCCTTGCCGGCCTCATCGACCATCTTCATGGAACGGTGCAGCTGGTCGCCGCAGTCGCACTTGCAGGAGCCGAAGATGTCGCCCGTGGCACACGAGGAGTGTACGCGCACCATGACAGGCTCGCCTTCTTCCCAGTTACCTTTCTTGAGTGCCAAATGCGTGGCTCCATTGTTGAGCTGGGTATAGGCTATCAGCTGGAAGGTGCCCCACTGTGTGGGCAGGGTCACTTCCTGCTCCTTGCGGATGAGTTTCTCTTTCTGAAGACGGTAGGCGATGAGTTTCTCAATGCTGGTTATCTTGATGCCGAACTTCTCGGCCACCTCCAGCAACTGCGGCATTCGCGCCATGGTGCCGTCGGGGTTGATGATCTCGATGAGCGCGCCCACGGGATGGAGCCCCGCGAGTCGGCACATATCTACGGTAGCCTCCGTGTGTCCGGCGCGCACGAGCACGCCGCCGTCGCGTGCACGTAAGGGATTCACGTGCCCCGGACGGCCGAAGTTGTGCGGCTTCATCATAGGATCCGCCAGCGCCTTGATGGTGGCCGCGCGGTCGTGCATCGACACACCCGTGGTGCATCCGTGTTCCAAAAGATCCACAGACACTGTGAACGGTGTGCCCAAGAGCGATGTGTTGTTCGTGACCTGCATCTCCAGATTCAGTTCCTCGCACCGCTGCCCGGTCATCGGCGTGCAAAGCACCCCGCGTCCGTATTGCAGCATGAAGTTCACTTTCTCGTCTGTGATATGTTCCGCGGCGATGATGAAATCCCCTTCGTTCTCGCGGTCTTCATCATCCACCATGATGATGAATTTACCGGCTTTCAAATCTTCTAATGCCTCATCAATAGAGCAAAGTTTGGTCATATAAGTTAATAGTTTAAAGTTTAGAGTTTAGAGTTTAGAGTTGCTGCTTCTGATAAATCTCCGCGCCCTTGATGTACCATCTTGTTCCGTTGGCGGTGCCGTTCTTGCGGTATCGGAAGGCAATACGGAAGTTGGTGCTGTTGATAACGGAAAGATCCAAAGCGTTGCTGAGTTCGAAATTGCTCGGATAGTTGTTCAGGTTCGGGTTGAATGCCGTCCAGTCGGCTTCGTTGAACTCGCCTCCGTTGTAGGTGGTGGAGTAATAGACCTGATAATAGGTGGCCGGGCTGCCCTCCACGTTGTTGCGGTGGTTGATCTTCAGCACTTTGTTGTTCAGATCGGAAAGGGTGATCTGCGGTGAAATCAGCCAGTCGTCGCAGTCGCTGGTAGCGCTGTTATGGAAGATGAAGTTGTCACCCTGGTAGCTCTGGAACATCCAGGCGTTGTTGGCAGGGCTGGTGCTCCATCCGCCAGTGGTCAGCGAGTTGTTGTCGAATGTGAACGACTGCAACAGGATGTCATCAGTGCTGACGGCGTCCTGAATGTCTTCTTTGGTTCTCAAAGTGAGTTGGTATTCAGAATTGTAAACGGAGAGAATACCATAGAGGCAGTACTCTTTGTCTTCGATGACGGTGGAACGGAAGTTGGCATAGTTGGAGGTACGCACGATGACGGTGGCGCCGTTGATGTACACCTCGCGGTCCATGGTCTGGTCATTGGTGGCCAGCGGTAAACCGACGTATTTGCTGTCGAACTTGCATCCGTTGATGCGCACCAGGCAGTTGGTGTTCTCAGCGGTCAGCTGGGTATTGCCAGTGATTTCGATGGGATTGGCAATGAGCGGATTGTTCAGATCCGGGAGTCCATCTTTGTGGATGTATTGGTCAAGTGCTTCCGGATTGATACGTTGGACGGAAGTTCTGTTTCCCCAACCGATCTGGTATTTGTTGTGGTAGTCGCCCACGATGAGCCCGCGGCAGTCCAGATAGATGGTCTGTCCAACGGGATATTCGTTGTAGAGTCCGGTACGGTCGATGGAGATCTCAATGCCTCCAGTCTCGTCCTGGATGGTCATGTACTTGTAGCAGTTGCCTCCCTGGTCGGAGCTGACCACAACCGCTTTCACGATGAAAGGTTCGTCCCAGCTGCAGATGGAGTCTTGTGCTCCGGTGCCCAATGAGGTGTGCATGTTCTTGATGTCCTGGATGGTGTGGTTGGCTGCAGGTCCGGTGTAAACGGGAACCTCGAACTCAGGATCATCCCAACGGTTGCAGGAGGCCAGCAGCACGATGCCGGCGATGATGCTTATTATATATATAGTATGCTTTTTCATAATTGAAATTTTCTTATCGATATTATGGATGATGGTTGTTATTTCGTGTCAGGGGTTGTCTTTGTGCCGGAGATCTTGATGTCGGAAATCGCCCAGGTGGAACCATTGCCGCTATATCTGTATGCGATTCGGAACTGGCTGCTTGCGGCCGTTTCGGGAATGCTGAAGTTTACATCCAAGAATGTAGTGGCGAAGTTGCTGATGGGGACTTCCACCCATGTGGTGGTGTTCACATCTCCCGTGTAATTCTTGGTGTAATAGCACTTCATGGCGTTGTCGCCGGCATTCGGGGCGCGGTGGCTGAAGGACAGGACATTTTCCGTGGTTTCGCTAAGGTCTATCTTCGGGGAGACGATCCAGCTGTCGGTCTGGGAACTGGCGTTGATTAAGAAACCTGCGAAACTGGAGTTGACGAGCGAAGTCCACTCACTGCCGTTGGTGACCTTGAGCCATCCTTGGTTGAAGGCGTTGTTGTAGTCGCTTACCGTGAACACGTCCACGCTTTGTGCCGGATTGACGAAACCTTGCACATCATCCAGGTCGCGGATGACAATCTGCACGTATTGGTTGTAACGGGTGAGGATGCCGACAATGGTGCCGGTGCCGGTGGGCAGCATCTGGTTGTAAAAGTCAGCGTAGTTGCTGGTTCTCATCGTGATGGTGGTGCCGTCGGCCATCTTGATGTCATGGCTGGTGGAAGTGTGAGGATCGCAGTAAGTGGCGATACCGCCCTCCACAAAGGTGGCCCCCTCCAATTTCACCAATCGGTTGTAATCGGTGAGCGGGATTGCATCCGCATTAGGAATGGAGGTCAGGGTAACGGAGGGTACGACAGGTTGGGTGGGACCATCGGGGAACAGGTAGAGATGAGCTTTCCCGGATGGAATGGGCTCGACCTGATCGTTGGCCCACATGCCGAGTTGCGGCAGCTTGCGGTAATCGCCCAAGTCAAGTCCGTTGCATTTCACAAATACGCGCTGTCCGAGGCGGTATTTGTTATAAAGGGTTGAACTGTTGATCTTGATCTGGATGGCACCGGTCTCGTCTTCAATATTGATATATTTGTAGCAGTTGCCGTGCTCGTCGGAGGTGGTGATGATACCGGATATGATGATGTCGTCAGCGTCCTCGGGAATGTGAATGTAGGAGTCGGAGGATCCTATTTCGTGCATAGCCAACAGTTCTGCAATGGTGGTGTTGGCCTCGCCGTCGTACGTGGGGATAGGGGCCACGTCCGGGTCCAGGTTACAGCCCGCAAACAGCGCGGCTGCGATGATAACGGTGAAAATTGAATGTATGTGTTTCATATTTTTTCTGATTTTTGTTGTTGGGGCGAATAATCATTCGCCCTTGCAATATGTATTACATTGAGAAATTGATGCCCAGATAGAACGTGGTTCCGAATGCGTAATAATATTTGTTGCCGAATTTGTTTACATTGTAATTGGAGTAGTCGAAACGGTACTGCTCCCAGGCGGTAGTTACCAGGTTCTTGTTGTTCAGCAGGTTGGTGACGCTGGCGTTGAAGCCGATGTTGTATTTGTGCTTGATACGCCATGATTTGCTGACGGATACATCCATGGTGAACTGTCCCTTCATGCGGGTCTGGTCGGCCACCTGATGATAGAGCTCTGAATTTTCATCCAAAGCGCCGCGGGCGGTGCTGGTTCTTCTCTCGGGGTTCAGATCGCAGTAGATCTTGTCGAAATAGTTGGCGTTGATGTTCACCCACCAGTAGTTGTAGTTGAACTTGAGACCTGCGGTGGCGGCCACTTGCGGAGTCCCGGCCACGTGGTAGTTCTTCCAATAGACGGTCCGCTGGAATTCACCTTCAAAGTCGGTGCCGTTTTCAGCGTTCATGGTCACTTGTGCGCGGTCGGAATAGCGGTAGTCGCCATAGTTGCCGGCCAAGATAAGGGAGAACATACTGCCCAACTTGATTTCCGCACCCAACTCAATGCCGATGTGGCGTTGGGAGATGTTGGAGATGGAGTAGTTGACCATGCTGGCGTAGTCGTCATGATAGAAGCTGATAAGGCGGGTCGCGTCGTGAATCTGTGTGAAGTATGCCGTTGCGCGCATCTTGATGACAGGGTAGGAGAGGATGTATGAGAGATCGGCGGCATAGACCTTTTCGCATTTCAGGTTATCGACCAGTTTGTTGCGGATACGGGGAGCCAGGAAGGCGTTGAGCACGCTGGGAGCGGAGGATTGCACCTGGCCGTTCAGCACGAGGTAGTTTCTGCCGTTGATCTTGTATGTGATGCCGGCCTTTGCGCCGCCTTCGAGAAACTCTTTGGTTTCGGATTTGCCGAGGGACTCATCCTGGAAGCGGCCGTTCTGCATGTTGCCGACACGCCAGAACTCGGTGCCGCCGATCTGACCGCCGATGTGGAAGTCGAGGTGCGGGTAGGTGAACACGGCTGTGGCCCAGGCGCGTTGCGTGTAGATGTGATAGTCGTAGCTGTAACCGAACACGTCGCCCTCGTACAAGGTGTCATCCTTGTGCAGGAGGTCGTTGTATTGGATGTTGTAGTCATCCGGAAATTCACCCTCGGAGAATTTGTCCACATCCAGCCAGTAAGCGCCGCCCAACAGGTCGTTGATGGTCTTGTAGTTTTTCTGCTTCATGCCGCGGATGTCCAGACCGGCGTGCAGTTTGATATGGTCGTTGAAAGTGTAGGTGAGGTTGGTGCTGCCGCCCAACTGGAAGTGGTCGAATATGCGGTTCTCGATCATGTACTGGGCGCGTTTGCCCTGTTCAGCAGCCAATTGGTTCACCTCATACATCTTGTCCCAGTTGATCTGGGTGTATGATTCGTCGTTGGTGGACCAGTAGTTGAATATGTTTTGATAGTATTGGTTGGTGTCCCCGTTGTTGATTTGGTAAGAAGGCAGATAGCGGTAGTAGTCGGGGCGCGGGTCGGCCACATCGTACCAGTTTAAGGAAGTGGTGTTGCTGCGACCGAAAGTGGTTCCTAAAGTGGTGTTGATCTGGAGCTTGTTGTTAAGGGATGAGTAGGTGTGCGTGAGCAGGATCACCGGCTCGCACACGGTGCGGATGCGCGCGTTGCGCTGCTTGCCCTGATACCATCCCCAGTTGGCGTTGTAGTAGTTGTCGCCTAACAGGTCATACACCTCTTGCACGGAGTTGGACTGCATGCCGCGAGACGTGTAGGAGGTGAAGGCGGCCAGGTTGAGCCAGTTCTCGGAGTTGATTTTCTTCTCTGCGGCGATGAAACCGGCGAAGCTGTTGTACGAGGTGCCCTTTACGTATGACATGGCGTTGCCGAATCGTGCGCTGAGCGAGCCGGCCACCGACCATCCGTTTTTCATGACACCCGTGCCGCCGGATACGATGAAACGGTTGTTGTAGGAACGGTTGGAAAGAGAATAGGTCGCGCGGAGCTGGCGGCGGAAATTGCTGGCACGAAGATTGTAGTTGGAAGCCCCGTTCACGTTACCGAAGGTGAAACTCACCGGATTGAGGTTCACGATGTTCTCAGGATAACGGAAGATGTGGTTCAGACCGCCCCATTGCGAGTAGGAGGCGCGTTGCGTGACGCGACTGTTCATGCTGAAGCCGTTCATGCAGACATCCTGGTACTTGTTGTCGTACCCACGCGGGCGGAAATAGGCGATGCTGAACGTGTAGGAGGTGTTGTTGACGTACACGTCCTGGGAGGAGTGCAGCAGACTGGGCACATAAGTGCCGCTGCCGTTCTCGGTGTCGTCATCCTGTCCCTCGCCGATAGTGGAGGAGGAGTTGTCTTCGTTTTGTACATCTCCTCTGCCCGTCATCGTGGTGTCGCTGACGGAGGCTTTCTGCTTCTTGTTCTTGCCCTTGCCGGTACCGGATTCCTGCGCGAATCCTACGCCACAGGCCAGCAGAACAACTAAAATCAATAGTAGAGGTTTCTTCATATCTTATGGTATTTATTATTGTAAGTGAAAAAGTGCGCAAAGATACATTTTTTTGTACTTTTGCCGCCCTAAGAAATTCACGAATATGGAAAATAGACAATGCAAAGTTTACAATGCCTCTGACAATGCCCTTCCCGCGTACGCATCCGAGTGTGCTGCCGGCATGGATCTCCGTGCCAATCTGGAGGAACGTGTAGTGCTGCAACCCGGCGAGCGGATGCTCGTGCCGACGGGCCTCTTCATAGAACTTCCTACCGACTGCGAGGCGCAGATCCGCCCGCGCAGCGGACTGGCCATGAAACACGGCATCACCGTCCTTAACAGCCCCGGCACCATCGATGCCGACTACCGGGGCGAGGTCAAGGTGCTCCTCATCAACCTCTCGCAGGAACCCTTCGAAATCAACCATGGCGAACGCATCGCCCAGATGGTGGTGTCCCGTTTCCAGCAGATTCAATGGGAGGAGGTTCCCACCTTGGAGGCCTTGTCCCAAACCGAACGCGGCGCCGGCGGATTCGGCCATACCGGGAAATAATAGTTGAGAGTTGAGGGTTTAAAGTTTAAAGTTTAATGTTTAAAGTGCTTTTCTCTAATCTCTAATCTCTAATCGATAATAGATAATCTTTTATGAAAAAAATCATTCCCCTTATCATATTTCTTGCCGTAGCCGTGACGGCATTCGGGCAAACCCAGAAAAAGACCCGCAACGTGGCCAAGACGGATGTCACGGCCGTGAGCGCGCGCAAGGTGTCGGTGGATTTCACCAGCGGCCTCAAGGCTTACTATTCGGGGCACAACAGCGAGGCGCTCAAAATTTTCAACGGCATCCTCCTCGACAACCCCAAGCACGACCCGTCCTATTTCATGCTGGCGAAAATCTATACCGCCCAGAAAAACTATGCCGATGCCAAGGACGCTTTGCAGCAGGCCATGAAAATCGACAAGAAGAACGTCTGGTACAAGGTGGATATGGCCAAACTTTATTCGCTCATGGGCAATGACGCCGCCGCTGCCAAGATGTGGGAGCAGGTGTGCAAGGAAAAGGACAACAACGAATACTATTTATATTCGCTGGCGGAATGTTATCTGAACATGGAGAATCCGAAGAAGGTGATCGAAACCTACAGCCGGATGGAGGAAGTGATGGGCACCAACGACGAGATCACGCGGGTGAAGGCTTCTCTCTGGCTCTACATGAACGACGTGAAATCCGCGGTAGGGGAATATGACGCACTCATTGCCAAGTATCCGCATAACGCCGACTACTATATCCAGGCCGGCATTATTTATCAGAGCAACAACATGCCTGACAAAGCATTTGAGTATTACAGCAAAGCGTTGGCCATCAGTCCTGACGACCCGCAACTAAATCTTGCGTTAGCCACCTATTGGGAGACGAAGAAACGTCCGGACAAGGTGTCGGAGTGCGTGACCAAGGTGTTCAGCAACCCGGATGTGCCGATCAGTGAGAAACAGCCCTACATGCGCAGTTTCATGGCCACGGCGTTGCGCACCAAGAGCCAGACCGACTTGGTACGGGCCGGCGATATGGCCGAGGCCCTCATCAAGGGCAACCCCTCCGAAGCGGAGGGCTACGTGTGCAAGGCGCGCCTATGCGTGGTCACCCAGCAATATGAGCAGGCTTTGCCCTATTACGACAAGGCTCTCTATTACGACAATACCTCGTACTCACTGTGGGAGGATTACTGCTACGTTCTCGGTAAACTCAACCGTCACAAGGAGTTCCTGAAATATGAGAAGGATGTGCTGAACCTGTTTCCGCAGAACGCGGCCATGCTGTATGAGCTGGGCTTGGCTCACCTGCAGGACGGGAATGCCGACAAGGCCATCCAGTACCTGAAAGAATCGCTGGCAATGACCTTTGAATCCGAAAAGAAGGCGTTGGTAAACAAAGCGTTGGGCGATGCTTATCATCTGAAAGGCGATGAGACTTCCGCCGAAGCGTATTGGAAAAAAGGAAAACAACGGTAATATCATTTTTCAATTTTTTTGTATTTTTGCAGCCAATTTAAAAATCAAAGATGGATAAGAATACGGTAATTGGATTGCTTTTGATTTTTGGACTGTTTTTGGGTTTCAGTTTTTACCAGAGTAACAGGAACAAGAAGATTAGAGAAGAGCAAGAGGAGATGATGGCGCAAGAAGCCGCCAAACAAAAACAAGAACAGGAAACCGGAACCCTTTCGCTGACGGAAGATACCCTCGCAGCGGAACCCGTGACAACGGAAAATGACTTTGTGAAGGCTTTCTCCAACCCCCAGGTCGCCAACGATAACGACTATGTGGTGGAAACGGAGAAGGCTATCTACAAATTCAGCAAGAAAGGCGGTTATCTGAAAAGTGCCATCCTCAAGGATGTCTATCGTTATACCCCGAAGGACTCGGCCAAGAAACAGTTGGAACTCTTTGAAGGAGGCTCCAATGAAATGGGCATCAACCTGATGCTCCGCGACCAGACTGAAATCTCTACCAAGGACTGCTATTTTGTGTCCGACAAGGACGACTCGTTAGTGGTGGACGGCAAGAACACCTCGCTGATCCTCCGGCTATATCCCAACCAGAAAGGCGATAGTGTCCAGTGCGACATGCTGGACAACACCTCCTATATCGAGTACATCTACACCTTCAAAAACGACGATTACAAATTCGGTTTCAAGGTGCGCTTTGTGAACATGGAGCAATACCTGTACGCCAACAAGCATGACTATACGTTGACTTGGGCGGCGCAGCCGAAGAGCGTGGAGAAGAATTACGAGTACGAGAAGAACATCACTTCCATCTATTACATGGATAATGTGAATGATGTCAATAATCTTGACGAGCGCAAGAGTGACAAGAAAGACTTCACTTCCCCGTTGAAATGGGTCTCCTTCAAACAGCAGTTTTTCACCACCTGCCTGATCGTGGACGACGAACCGTTCCAGTCAGGATCGCTGGCTGTGACTGCCATGGACAAAGGTGAGAATGTGGTGCTGAAGGATTGCGAGGCCAACCTTGACTTCGAAGTCTCCGACCTCAACAAGGGCGACTTCGGCATGTCGATGTATGTCGGCCCTAACCAATATAAATTGTTGAAGACTTACGGTTTGAAGCTGGAACGTCAGGTTCCGCTGGGATGGGGCTTCTTCCTGTTGCATTGGATCAACCGTTTCATCATCATTCCGATTTTCAACTGGCTGGATTCCTACGGCATGAGTTATGGCCTCATCATTCTGATTCTGACCATCTTCATCAAGATAGTGGTGTTGCCGGTGAGCTATAAGACGTACATGTCGTCCGCCAAGATGCGCGCTTTGAAGCCGGAGATTGAGGTTATCAACGCCCGTTATCCCAAGGATGAAGACATGATGAAGAAACAGCAGGCCACGATGAGTCTGTACCGTAGTGCCGGTGTGAGCCCCGCAGGCGGTTGTGTGCCCATGCTGCTCCAAATGCCGATCCTCATCGCCATGTACCGTTTCTTCCCTGCGGCGTACGAATTGCGTCAGCAGTCGTTCCTGTGGGCGGAAGACCTCTCCACGTATGATTCCATCTGGGACTTCGGGCACAGCATTCCGCTCTATGGCGATCACATGAGCTTGTTCACGATCCTGATGACCATCGCCACTATCGTCTATACGTGGCTGAACAACAAGCTGATGAGCCCGACACAGGGCAACAAGGACCAACAGCGCATGATGAACATCATGATGTACATGATGCCGATTATGTTCCTGTTCATGTTCAACAACTTCGCTTCGGCTCTGACCTACTACTACCTGTTGTTCAACCTGGCAACCTTCCTCCAAATGTTCATCTTCCGTTTCGCAGTGAATGAAGAAAAACTCCGTGCGAAGCTGCAGGAGAACATGAAGAAACCGGTGAAGAAATCCAAATGGCAGCTGAAGATGGAGGAGATGCAGAAACAGCAGGCCCAGATGATGAAGAACCGAAAATAATCCGTAAAGACGCACGGCCGTGCGTCACAACAGTAAACAACGTAAAGACGTACGGCCGTACGTCTCAACCCAAAAATAAAAGAATATGGAAAATCAAGACAAGAACGAAGTTTTATCGAGAGCTGTGAAAGCCGGTAAAAGAACCTACTTTTTCGATGTGAAAAGTACGAAGACGGAAGAGTTGTATCTGACCATCACGGAAAGCAAACGCAAGTTTGACGCTGAGACTGGAAACTTCTTTTACGAGAAGCATAAAATATTTCTGTACAAGGAAGATTTTGACAAATTCCAGAACGCGCTTAGTGGCGTGATTGATTTCATCAGAACGGGCAAGGTTCCTGAGGAGACCATGTTCGAGCAGGAGTCTGGCTTCGGTGGCGAAGGCAAGATTGATGTCAGTTTCGAGGACTTAGACCGCGCATAATAATGGGCAAGATAGTCGCAATTGTCAACCAAAAGGGCGGAGTGGGGAAGACCACCACTGCGGTCAACCTGGCAGCGTCGTTGGCGGTGCTCGATTTCAAGGTGCTGCTGATCGACGCCGACCCGCAGGCCAACGCCTCCAGCGGTGTGGGCTACGAACAGCAGGAGGATGCCTGCAGCATCTACGACTGCATGATCGGGAACTGCATGGCAGCGGAGGCTATCGTATCGACCAAGATTCCGCACATGGACCTGCTCCCTGCCACCATCGATTTGGTTGGCGCGGAGATCGAGATGATTGCCTTCGATCGGCGCGAGTACCGCATGAAGGACGCCATCTATGCGCTGAAGCATGACTATGACTTCATCTTCATCGATTGTGCCCCCTCCCTCGGCCTGATCACACTTAACTCGTTGGTGGCCGCTGACTCGGTGCTCATCCCCGTGCAGTGCGAGTATTTTGCGCTGGAAGGTCTGGGCAAACTGCTCAATACCGTCCGCCTGGTGCAGTCCAATATGAATCCCGAACTGGCCATCGAGGGCATCCTGCTGACCATGTACACCTCGCGCTACAAGTCATCCAACGCGGTGGTGGAAGACGTGAAGTTGCACTGCAAGGACATTGTCTTCAACACGGTCATCTCCCGCAACGTGCGCCTGAGCGAGGCTCCCAGCTTCGGCAAGCCCATCGTGCTGTACGACGTGCAGTCGCGTGGCAACACCAATTACCTGAATCTGGCCAAGGAATTTCTCCTGAAAAACGGTTATACCATCTAATTTAGAAAACAATGAGCAGCAAGAACGATAAACCGCTAGGACGTGGCTTAGGTGCCATTTTGGGTGGCGTGGACATGCCTCCTGCAAAGCCTCTGTCCCAGCATACAGCCGGCAGCAACAGCTTCATCAAGCTGGAGTCCATAGAGGTGAACCCCTATCAGCCTCGTACAAAGTTTGACGAGGAGGCGTTGCAAGAATTGGCACAGTCCATCAAGACCTACGGGCTGATCCAGCCGGTAACGGTGCGTCCCGTGGAGAACGGCAAATACCAGCTGATCTCCGGTGAACGCCGTTTCCGTGCCGCCAAGCTGGCCGGACTTACCGAGATTCCCGCCTTTGTGCGCACCGTTGACGACGTGCAGACCGTACAGATGGCACTGGTGGAGAACATCCAGCGCACGGACCTGAACGCCATCGAAATCGCGCTCAGCTACCAAATGCTGATGGATGAGTGCCATCTCAGCCAAACCGAGATTGCAGAGAAAGTGGGCAAAACCCTTAGCACAGTCTCCAATTACCTGCGTCTGCTCAAGCTGTCCACCGACGCACAGATCGCCGTTCGCGACAACCTGATATCCATGGCTCACGCTCGCGCGATGGTACCCGTGGAGGACGAACAGCTCCAACGAAAGCTCGTCAGTCAGATTGTGAACGAGGCACTGTCGGTGCGCCAGACAGAATCGTTGGTGAAAAAGATGCTGACCGACAGCAATGCACCGAAGACGAAGGTGAAAATCACCCTCTCTGACGAGGTTCGCAACTTCCAGTCGGAACTCTCCAAGAAACTGAAGACCAAAGTCAATATCAAAAAAGATATCTCCGGCAAAGGCTCCCTGACCATCCCGTTTTCATCGGATGCGGAGCTGAAAAGGATTATTTCTCTCTTGCAATAAATTGTAAAGCCATACGTTAGCTATATGTTTTGAGCAAGAAGTATGAACCTTAGGAGTACCATTTTCCTGTTGATGATCCTTATCCTGTTCGGGCACGTTGCCACTGCCCAACAGGATTCTGTCGTTTTGAAGGCACCCGGTAAGGTGATGAAGAAAGACACCGTGAAGTCCAAGCACAGTCCTACTACGGCCATGTTGCTCTCCATCATTCCTGGCGGAGGCCAGATCTACAACAAGAAATACTGGAAACTTCCGATTGTCTATGGACTCATAGGCACTTCAAGTTATTTCATCTACCGCTATGCCAGCGAGATGGTGATGTACCGCAACGAGTACATCAACCGCCGTGACGGACACGATGAATTGCTGCTGGAGAGCCTTGCGAACAAGAATGACGAGAACATTCTGCAACTTAAAAATACAAGCCAGCGCAACATGGAAATCGCCATCGGTGTGACGGCTATCCTGTATGCGCTGAATCTTATAGATGCCATGGTGGATGCCCATTTCTATGATTTTGACATCTCCGATGACTTGTCACTGCGTGTTGCTCCGGATGTGATCTATCCCAACATGGCGCGAAACAAGCCGTCGTACGGCATAACGTTGAACTTTAAATGGTGACCACAATGAAATTTGCAATATTAGGATACGGTAAGATGGGGCATCAGGTGGAGGAAATCCTGCTCCGCGAAGGGCACGAGATTGTCGCCGTCATAGATAATGAAGACGACTGGATGCAAAAGATGGGAGATTTTGATACTGCTGATGTGGCCATCGATTTCTCGATGCCTTCCGTGGCAGTGCGCAACATGTACAACGCTTTTGAGCATCATGTGCCTGTTGTGGTGGGCACTACCGGCTGGCTGGACCGATTCGAGGAGGTGCGTCGCGTGTGCGAAGAGCATAACGGCTCATTGGTGTATGGCTCAAATTTCAGCATCGGGGCCAATCTCTTCATGCAACTCAACAAGGACTTGGCCCAGTTGATGGAATCGCAGCCCCAGTACAGCATTGCCATGGAGGAGACCCATCATACGGCGAAAAAGGACGCGCCCAGCGGCACGGCCATCCGACTTGCGGAGGACTTGCTCAAGATTGTGAGCCGCTACAGTGGTTGGCAGCTGGCGGACGGTACGGCGCTGGCTGACGATGTGCTGCCAGTCAAGGCGAATCGTGTGGGCAACGTGCCGGGCACGCACACCATCCAGTGGCACTCCGAGGAAGACGACATCACCATCACCCACACCGCCCACAGCCGCAAGGGCTTCGCCCTCGGCGCAGTCAAAGCCGCCCTCTGGCTCACCCGACACCCGGGCATCTACGACTTTCAACGCATCGCATTAACGATGAACGATGAGCGATGAACGATTAGAGATTTTCTTTAATTTTTCAAACTTTAGAACCTTATAAACCTTATAAACTTTATAAACTTTATAAACTTTACAAACCTTACAAACTTTATATTATGACAATTTCCACTCCTGCCCTTATAGTTATTTTGCTCATTGTTTTCATCGGCTGGCAAATCGGCCTTTGGGGAATATTCAAAAAAGCGGGCCTGGCCCCGTGGAAATCCCTCATCCCATTGTATAACATCTGGCTGTGGGTCCGTAAAGTCATTGAACGCCCGTGGTGGTGGTTCCTGCTCTTCCTGATTCCCTATCTGGGCATCTTCATGTTCTACTACATGGTATGGGAGACGCTGCACCAGTTCAAGAAATACGGCTATGTGACCCTGATACTGGGTACATTCTTTTTCATGTTCTACATGCCATATCTTGGTTTTGCGAACAAGGAAGTCTATGTAAGACGTGCGGATTTGCCTAAGATCAAGAAGACCAGCGCGCAGTCGTGGTTGGATGCCCTCATCTTCGCCGCTGCTGCTGCTTACGTTATCCGTACCTGCTGGTTCGAGCTGTACAAGATTCCGACTTCCTCCATGGAAAGCTCCCTGATGGTGGGCGATTTTCTGTCAGTCAGCAAGCTGACGTATGGCGTGCGCGTGCCTAACACGCCTGTGGCCGTGCCCTTCGTGCACAACAAGATACCGCTGACCCAGAGCATGAAGTCCTACTCTGAAATCATCAGGTTGCCGTATATCCGCATCGCGGCCCTGAAGCCTGTGAAAAACAACGATGTGGTGGTGTTCAACTACCCCGACGGCGATACGGTTGCGCTGGAGCGTCTGGCGGAGAGCTACTATGCTATTGTGCGCGAGTATGAGGCCATCTTCAACCCCAACGCGTTGCCTGAGGAGAAGGAAAACAACTACTATCGCTACAGCCCTGAAACCATTGCCATGCTGCAACAGAAATATCCTGGCCCTTATTATCCAGGCAAGGGTAGGGAAGTGGTCCGCAAAGAGTACAAGGTGGTGGACCGCCCAGTAGATAAGCGTGAGAACTACGTGAAGCGCTGTATCGCAGTGGCTGGCGACGAGCTACAAATCAAGAACAGACAAGTCTATATCAACGGCAAGGCTGTGACAAACCCGGCACGCCTGCAATATGCCTATTACGTGATGAATCCTTCTGGAGTTCAACTTTCGTTGAAGAAACGCAAGGAGTTGAATATCAATGAAGAGGATGCGCAGAAGGTGGATGCATACGCCTACGTGCTCCGCTTGAATGCTGACCAGAAATCCAAGTTGGAGAAGATGGGTTTCAAAGTAGAAATCATCGAGGATAAAGCGGGTACGTATGATCCCTCCATTTTCCCGCATTCGCCCAGCTACAAATGGAACAAGGACAACTTCGGTCCGCTCGTGATTCCGGCCAAGGGGATGACCGTGCAGATTGACACGCAAAACATCGTGCTTTATGACAAGATCATCCATCAGTATGAAGGCAACGATTTGGCCGTGAAAGACGGCAAAGTCTATATCAACGGCAAAATTGCCACCCAATACACGTTCAAGATGGACTATTACTTCATGATGGGCGATAACCGCCACAACTCTGCCGACTCCCGCTTCTGGGGCTTTGTGCCGGAAGACCATGTGGTGGGCAAGGCTTCCCTGGTCTGGTTGTCCGTTGACAAGTTCAAGGATTTCAGCGACAAGGGCAAAATCCGATGGAACAGGATGTTCAAGAAAATTAAGATGTAAAGTCTAACTGCAACTATATTTACTGCAAGATATGAAGAAGAGATTTTTTGTTGTGCTTACGGGGCTGACACTGATGTTCTCCCCATTGATGGCGCAGAATGATTTTGAGATAGCCAAGAATGTGGACATATTCGTCTCGATTTTGAAGGAGTTGAACGAGAAATATGCGGACGAGATTTCGCCGGGTCAGCTGACCAAGACGGCCATTGACGCCATGTTGGAGAGCCTGGATCCCTATACGGTCTTCTATCCCGAATCGGAAATCGAGGATTATCGGATGATGACTACCGGACAATACGGCGGGGTCGGAGCACTCATCATGCAACGTGGCACGGATGTTATTATTTCAGAACCCTACGAGAACTCGCCTTCCGCCAAGGCGGGTGTGTGGGCTGGCGATATCATTCGCAAGGTGAACGGTCAGACAGTGGAAGGTAAGAGTTCTTCCGACGTGAGTACCGCCATGAAAGGGCAACCGGGCTCCACATTGGTATTGGAGGTTTACCGGCCTTCCGAAAAGAAAAACATGACCTTCAATATCGTCCGAGAGGAAATCAAACTCCCGAATATCCCTTATTCCGGCATGTTGGATGCCCAGATCGGCTACATCAAACTCGACCAGTTCACTGACAAAGCAGGCTCCGAAGTGCGCGAGGCTTTCCTCAAACTCAAGGAAGAGGGCATGAAATATCTGATTCTGGACCTTCGCAACAATGGTGGCGGTTTGCTGAACGAGGCGGTCAACATTGTGAACCTTTTTGTCGATAAAGGCGTGACCATCGTGGAAACCAAGGGCAAGATTCCAGAGCAACAGCGTGTGTTCAAGACTCCGACAGGTGCTACGGACAAGAATATTCCTATCGTAGTGCTCGTCAATGAGCATAGCGCATCCGCTTCTGAAATTGTCTCGGGCGCCATTCAGGATCTGGACCGGGGCGTGATTGTGGGAAAGAAATCCTACGGAAAGGGTCTCGTGCAGAATGTAGTGCCCCTGGATTACAACACCAGTCTCAAGATTACGGTTTCCAAATACTATATCCCCTCAGGCCGTTGTGTGCAAAATATCGACTATTTCAACCACGACACCGCCAAAGCCTACAAGATTCCGGATTCTCTTGCCGTGGCTTTCAAGACCAAAAACGGCAGAACGGTCTATGACAAGGGTGGGGTGGAACCCGATGTGCTGACGGAGGACAGCCTGCTGAGCAACATCCTTTTTACATTGGTGACCAACAATTATGTCTTTGACTTTGCCAATGAATATCATGCCAAACATGAAAGCATTCCGCCTGCAGATAAGTTCAAGATTGACGACCAGTTGTATGCGGAATTTGTGGATTTCCTGAAGGATAAAGATATATCCTATAAGTCTGAAACCGAGGAGGAATTGGAGCGATTGAAGAAAAAGGCCGAAGAGGAAAAGGTGTTTGCTTCCATCGAGCCCTATTATACCCAGCTGATGAACAAGTTGCAGGAGGAAAAGAACTACGATTTGCAGAAATACAAAGAAGAAATCTGCAACTATCTTTCCTCTGAGATTGTTGTGCGTTACTACTATCAGAAGGGCAGAATCATGAACCTGTTGAGCGAGGATCCAGATATTGCCACAGCAAAGGCGGTTTTACTGGATACAGAACGCTATAATTCCATCTTGTCACCGAAGAAGTAATGACATTCTCGCGGGCGGACATACATCACGGGTTCTACGTGTTGGCGACGGGTGTGCTCATGGCCTCTCTCCCGCTGTCTCATTTTGTCATGGGACTCGTCACGTTCCTGCTGCTGCTGAACTGGGTGGCGGAATGGAACTGGCGTGAGAAATGGGATCGGGTGCGTCAGAATCCGCAAGGACTGGTCTTTTCCGCCCTTTTTGTCGTGATGTGTCTTGGATTGTTCAAGACCGACAACTGGCACAATGCCGGACAGTATATGTTAGGCAATCTCTCCGTACTCTTTGCCCCGATTATCATCATCAGTTCCAGGCCGTTTTCCCGTCGGGAGATGAACTGGTTCTTCCATGCCTTCATTGTGGCCACTACAGTTGGGTGTGCGTGCTCCGTAGGCTATTGGCTCACGCACGAGGTTCACGACCTGCGCACCATCTCATTGTTCATCGACCACATCCGGTTCAGTCTCTGCGTGGTGCTGGCCCTGGTGCTCAGCGTTCGCATGATGCTCCAGAAGCTTTTCACCGGAGCCACCGCGCGCGTGCTCTACGCACTGAATGCGCTGCTGATGGTTGTCTATCTCTTCATTGCGCAAACACTGACGGGTATTCTGCTGTTCCTTATCCTCACCGTGGCCTTCCTGTTTTATGTGCTGCTACGCTCCAAGAATGTCCGCGAGAAATGGTTGATGCTGGCTGGCTTAGTGTTGGTGTTAGGCCTATTTTCTTTGTATTGCACATGGATTACCTACATTTACTATCACGATAACGACAAGACCATTACGGCCACAACCACGGCTTTGGGCAACGATTACACTTTTGAGGATGACGGGCTGGTGGAGTGCGGCCACAGGGTCAACTACTACGTCTGCCGTCCCGAATTGGAGCGGGCTTGGGCCATGCGCTCCGACACGACGTATGATTATATGACGGAGGCCACGCTGATACGCTATCTCAATTCCAAGGGACTGCACAAGGATTCTGCCGCTGTGATGGCTTTGTCCTCAAAGGATATCCACAATATAGAACAACAGATTGCCAATGTGGAATATACTCGCCCTTTGGGCCTGCGCCGCGCGCTGTATCAGACGTACTTCAGCTTCTCCAACTACAAACTCAACCATTCCATCAACGGGTCCTCCTTGCTGGAGCGCGTGGAGCTCTGGAAAGCGTCTTGGAATGCCATCTCCGACAACTGGCTGTTGGGTGTTGGCGTCGGCGATCAGAAGGCGGCCCTTGACCGGCAGCTGGAGCTGATGGATTCCGCTATTGCCCACAGGCACAACCGCGGATGCCATAATCAGATGCTTACCTATTGGCTGATTGGCGGCGTGCTGCTGGCAGCCGCGCTGCTGTTTGTGCTGGTGTATCCTTTCTTCGGGATGCGGAAACGGGTGACATTCACCTACGTGGCACTCTTTATCATCGTCTTTTGTTCCATGCTGGTAGAAGACACCATTGACACGCAGACGGGCAGAATGCTCTTCTCCATCGTCATGCCGATGATGCTGTTCAATGAGGAAAGAAACGAGGCCGTGATCGGTTAGATGATGCCGATGATTTCGTTGATGTCCTGAATGACTTCCTGCAAACAGAGTTTTTCCAGATTTTCCACCAATTCTTTTCCGGCGAGAGGGTTGTTGAAATTCACGGTGCCGATTTGCACGGCGGTGGCGCCGGCCATCATGAAGGCCAGGATGTCTTCCGCCGTATAGATGCCGCCGATGCCGATGACGGGCACGTGCACCTGCTTGCACACGGAATGGACCATTCGGAGTGCGATGGGACGGATGGCGGCGCCGGAGAGTCCGGCATAGACGTTGTTGAATATGGGTTTGCGCTTGTGGATGTCAATGGCCATGGCCTGGAAGGTGTTGACCAATGATAATGCATCCGCGCCGGCCTCCTCGCACGCAAGGGCCATCTCGACGATGTTCTCCGCGTTGGGCGAGAGCTTTACGATGAGCGGCTTTGTGCATACTTTGCGCACGGCAGTTACCACTTCACGCGCCACGTCGGCCTTGATACCGAAGGCCATGCCCCCGCTCTTCACATTGGGACAGGAGATGTTAAGCTCCAGCATGTCGATGTCGGCGTTGGAGAGCATCTCGGCACCGGTGACATAATCCTCCATGCTGTGTCCGCCCATGTTGGCGATGAGCACGGTGTCGAACTTGCGCATGTTGCGGATGCCGTCTTTGATGAAAGCCTCGATGCCGGGGTTCTGGAGCCCCACGCTGTTCATCATGCCGGCGGGTGTCTCGTACACGCGGATACCCTCGTTGCCGTCCTTGGGATGGAGGGTCAGTCCTTTGGAGCTGATGCCGCCCAGGCAGCTTACATCGTATAGTTCGTTATATTCCTCGCCGAATCCGAACGTGCCGGATGCGGCGATGATGGGGTTCTTGAAGTTTATGCCGTGGATGGAGGTGGTGAGAGTCATATTGTTTATTGTTTTAGGTGAAAAACCAATAGGGTAGTGTCCTGTCGATTCACGTTGCAAAAATAACAAAAACAAGAAAACAAAGAGGAAAACCCAAGTACGCGGATTTCGCGCCCGTAGACGTAGAAGATGATGGTGGAGAAGCCGGCGAGAAAGAGCATAAAATAATCCCCGAATCCATATTATAAAATACACTTTTGGATAATATTCTAATCTTTTTAGTATTTTTGCCGCTCACTATGTTGGTTCTCGTGGCAGAAAGAAAAAAGGACAACTCGCTGATTTTGCGAAAAATCTGCAAAAGTATGCTGGATTGTCCAAACGTCCCGTCTTGTCCTGCTGGGCAGATGCCTTTGATGCACTTGCCGATTATCTTGAAACGTTGCCTTCTGAAGGTAGAAAGGTGATTTTCTTTGACGAGATGCCGTGGATTGACCATAAACAAAGTGATTTTGTGGAGTCTCTGGAGTATTTTTGGAACAGTTGGGTGACGATGCGCGATGATATCGTGTTTGTGGCATGCGGCTCTGCCACCTCGTGGATGGTGGACAAGCTGATTGACAATCAAGGCGGTCTGCATAATCGCGTAACCCGACGCATCAACTTGCATCCATTTTCCTTGTACGAATGCGAACAATTCTTACAGAAAGGCGGTTTCCAGTGGGACAAATATCAAATCCTTCAAATGTATATGATTTTGGGAGGAGTCCCTTTTTATTTTAGTCTTTTGAAGCCACATTTGAGTTTAATCCAAAACATAGATGTCCTATTCTTCAAGTCTGGAAGTCTGTTAAAAGATGAGTTTGACGAATTATATAATGCGTTATTCAACAATGCGGACAATTATATTAAGATTGTGGAGGCGCTTGCCGGAAAAAGCAGTGGAATGATGCGTTCGGAAATTGAAACCAAGACTGGGATAAGTGGAGGGCAACTCACCAAGATGTTGACAAATTTGGAGCGTTGTGACTTCATCAAAGGGTTTAACAGGATTGGAAACAGAAGCAAGTTGACCCTTTATCGTCTTATGGATTTTTATACGCTGTTCTATTTCAAATTCATACAGGGGAACCGTACCATGGACGAAGACTATTGGATGCACAACTTTCAAACGCACAGTGTGGAAGCGTGGGAGGGTTTCACCTTTGAGCTTCTTGGATTATGCCACATTGCACAAATCAAGAAGGCGTTGGGAATATCAGGCATTGCTACTACAGTCTCTTCGTGGCGAAGTATCCCTAATAATGGCACCGACAAATACGGCACGCAGATTGACCTTGTCATTTCCCGAGTGGACAAGATTGTACATCTATGCGAAATGAAATTTTGCGAGAATCCATATACGATTACAAAAGATTATGAAGATCAATTGCGCAGACGTGCTCAAGTGTTTTCAGAAGAAACCCGTATTTCACGAGGCGTGGTGCACACGCTTATCACGCCGGTCGGTTTGAGCCGAGGGGCTCATTCTGGCATCATCCACAGCGTAATTACAGCCAAAGATTTGTTTGCAGAGTAAAGAAGAAAAAGCCCCTCTACCTCCCCTCCACCATCCGCTTCATTTCCCGCACCTCGCGCTGGAGAAAACCGTGGACGCGGATTTCGAGACCGTAGGTGTAGAAGGTGATGGTAGAGAAGTCAGCAATATATGACCTTGGTAAAATTTTACTTTGAAAAATAAAAAAACGCATCAATTATTTACTTTGAAAAGTAAATTTTTGTATTTTTGCACTGATATAAAAAAGCAGAAAAAATGGATAAATTATTCAAAACATACGGACGTCTGTTAGCCGAAACGGACTTGAGTTTCACCCGATATTTGTATGAAATGATTAACTGGGATAACCGTTTGATAGTCATTAAAGGGGCTAAGGGTGTGGGAAAAACGACGATGCTCCTACAGCACATCAAGAGAACATTTCCTGACAGGGAAAAGGCATTGTATGTGACATTGGATCATATATGGTTTGCCAACCATACCATCCTTGATTTGGCAGAATACCATTACACCCACGGCGGCACCCATCTGTTTTTGGACGAAGTACACAAATACAAAGGATGGCAGCAGGAAATCAAAAACATATATGACTCGTATCCTCAATTGCATGTTGTGGTAACCGGTTCCTCCATGTTAAAGCTTGAAGAATCGCTACTGGCCGACCTGTCGCGTCGTCATCGCCCTTACACGTTAGAGGGGCTGTCGTTTAGGGAATATCTTCAGTTGGAAAATGTGGCCACATTGCCTGTCCTTCCATTGGAGACAATTTTGGACAATCATTTTACGGAAGCGTCCCAGATAGCCGCAGACGTGAAAGTGCTAAAATATTTTGACAATTACATCAAGACAGGGTACTATCCATTCTACCGTGAGGGAGGTGATGGCTTCGATGACCGTCTTCAGCAAGTGATTGACACCGTCGTCACAAGCGAAATCCCATCGGTGAGCAATGTAGAGTACGCGTCGGTGTATAAGGCCAAACCATTGATGGCAGTGCTTGCCGGTCAACCGCCTTATACCTTGAACATATCATCACTTTGCAACATGCTGCAGTCTTCGCGAAATAATGTCTTGAAGTTGCTTGATTTGATGGACAAGGCGGCTTTGATCAGACGACTATATGTCCAAACTGAAGGTGTGAATATGCTGACCAAACCCGAAAAGATACTCTTCTACAACACCAATCTGATGTATTGCCTGAATGCCCACGCAGATGCGGGCACCATGAGAGAGACCTATTTGGCATCGCAACTTGGAGTATCGCATAAACTGTCTGCCCCAAACCGTGGCGACCTCGTTGTTGACAACAAATGGCTTTTCGAAGTGGGTGGCAGAGGCAAAGGCTTTTCGCAAATCAAAAACATAGAGGGGAGTTTTGTTGTAAGCGATAACATGGAGATAGGCTACGGGAACAAGATCCCGCTTTGGCTTTTCGGAATGCTGTATTAGCCTTTGTGTTTATCACTTTTCCTCCACCGACTCCTTCCTCTCCCGCACCTCGCGTTGGAGGAAGCCGTGCACGCGGATTTCGCGGCTATAAGCGTAGAAGGTGATGGTAGAGAAACCGGCGAGAGGATTCAAATTGTTTTTTTAATCATCTAAATGCATAGAACAAACCATATTTTAGAGAGATAAAAAATCTTATATCTCTAATATTGGTATTTTTATTATCTTTGCAGCGAAATAAAATTCACAAGATACGTTATGGAAATCATTGGCAGAAAGAAAGAGATTGCAGAACTGGAGCGACTTTACAACGCTGGGAATTCGCAATTTGTAGCTGTTTATGGCAGACGGCGCGTTGGGAAAACTTATCTGATCAAGGAGACTTTTAAGAACAGGTTTGCATTCTGGCATACGGGATTGTCGCCATACGACCGCGACAAGAAATTTCTGCTACGCGATCAGTTACAAGCATTTTATTATTCCTTGCAGGATTACGGATTGCAAGGGGGAACCTGTCCCAAATCATGGCTTGAGGCATTTCGACTATTGGAAAAACTGCTCGAACAGAAAGACAACGGTCGGCGGCTTGTGGTTTTCATTGACGAATTGCCGTGGATGGACACCGCCCGCTCGAGATTCATCCCCGCATTTGAGCATTTCTGGAACGGATGGGCATCAAAACGCAACAATATACTGCTGATTGTCTGCGGTTCCGCAACTTCTTGGATGGAGGACAATCTCATCAATAACAAGGGAGGATTGTATAATAGACTGAATTCCGAGATTAAACTCCACCCCTTCTCGTTGGCTGAGTGCGAGATGTATTTTCATAGTAAAGAAATTGCAATGAGCCGATATGACGTGACACAGGCATATATGGTTCTGGGTGGAATCCCGCATTATTTGAGTCTGTTTGAAAAAGGATACAGCGCGGCTCAAAACATTGACAAATTGCTTTTTGAAAAAGGGGCGAAGTTAGGAAACGAATTCGACCGCTTGTTTGGCTCTCTGTTCAAAAATGCGGAAGACCATAAAAAAGTGATTCATCTGCTTGCCCAAAGAAGAGGGGGCTACACACGGCATGAGATTCTTGAACATACTGGCATTAAAGACGGTGGCGGTGCGACAGAGATTCTGAAAGGGTTGTCGGAAAGCGACTTCATCACAACCTACTATCCATACAATGAACGGAAAGTGGAGCGTTATCGGCTGACCGACCCCTTCTGTATTTCTTATCTCAACTTTATAGATGGGAAGGAGATGGCCGAACCGCAATTTTGGCAGAAAAATGCATCTTCACCACGATTGAATACATGGAGAGGATTTGCCTTTGAGGAACTGTGTTTTTTGCATATAGCCCAGATTAAGATGAAATTGGGAATTTCAGGAGTAAGTACAATGGTTTCATCTTGGATTGTGGAGTCACATGAAAAGAAGCAACAGATAGACATGCTCATTGACAGAGCCGACAATGTGTTAAATCTCTGTGAAATAAAGTTTTACGGCAAACCGTTTGTCATAGATAAGAAGTACGATACCGTTTTACGGGAACGGATGCAGACATTGGTGGACAGAATACCGCGCAAGAAAAGCGTTCATCTGACCATGATAGCCTCATACGGGTTGAAGCGGAACGAGTATAGCGGACAGGTGCAGAATGAGGTTACCCTGGATGACTTGTTTGCGGAGGAACTCTAAAAACGGTGGCTACAAACTTACCTCTCCTTCACCAACTCCTTCATCTCCCGCACCTCGCGTTGGAGAAAGCCGTGCACGCGGATTTCGCGGCTATAAGCGTAGAAGGTGATGGTAGAGAAACCGGCGAGAGGAGTGTGTATCATCACGCTGGACACCGCTTCGTAGGGGATAAAATCGGTGTTATGGTGCAGCAGTGCCGGCGTTTTGATAGTGATGCCCTCATCAGTGAATATGATAGTGGGAGGGAACAGTACATTGGATTCGGAGATGCGGGATGCGGTGAATTTGCGGTACATTGTGATTGGATTTACTTTTTTACGGGATCGTTTTTTATTTCAACTATTTTCATTATCCATAGTTTCTTCTTTTTATTCCCGCAGATTTCGCAGAAAGAAAAATCATCTGGATTTTCAGAGGACAATTAATCAACATTCCTAACTAATCTTACAGATAAGCCAAGGTTCACATAAGGGAAATTATTCCAGATGATTCTCCCGTCATAGAAATACAGACAGCAAGCTCTATCCCCGGAATGCCATGTCGAAGTCCAATAACGTCCGTATGCACCAGGCCCCCCATAGCTATAGTAATTGGTGCTGCTACCCACTCTTTCTCCCGCTGCGGGAAGAAACACCGCACCGTGATTTTCCAAATGGTTATTCCAATCGGAAAGTGTAATTATATTTGAATTGAACGAACATGATGCTTCCCAATTAGTTTGATCAACATTAATGTTGTACAACGGATAATATGTTGTGTTCCAGTCATCAGGCAAAAGAATCAAACCGTTAATGCCATTTACTGTTGCCATAGCAAATCTGCATCCTGAGGTTGTTTGACGTTTTTCGAAAAGATATTGCAATTCCGCCCATTCAAGTGTGCGCCACAATCCTATTTGGTTTCCTCCATTACTAATAGCATTAAATACGCCCCAATCATAATTGCTGCCTGCCATTTCTGCCGTTAGAGGACCATAAAACTGTGTTTGGGTTGCAGTTTCGTAAGGATGTACATTGTTAAAACCACTTGTACGCCATCCGAAAAGATCTATCCAACCATTGTAAGAGTCCGAAGTGTAATTGTTTTCCACACCTATAATATCCCATTGGTGTTCAGCAAAACGCCATTGTCCTTGAACAGGGTGATATTGCAAGTTTCCCTTTGAGAAGCAAATTTGTTCGCCCATGGCCACGCTGAATTTCCCTTTAAGACTTCCTTCTACAGGCATATCGCTACCGGAAGATGTTGTTTTAAATGATTTCGTCTTGCCATAATAGATTTCTTGGTTGCTCATGTTTTTCAAGTAAGCGCGTACATAGTACTTCTTATTTGGTTTAAGATGAGAAATCTTTCCTGTAAAAGGTTGTCTAAAATCGGAAGTGCTAATGTGATTACTCTCCGTGGTGTTGAGATTGTCTTCAATATAGGTTGGATTGGGTGACGTACTCCAGCATACCCCCAGCTCACCAAAATATATATCTTTATTTAGTTTTTCGACTTCTGCCCCCACGAGAGCACTATGTGAGGTGATATTGGCAGGAGTGTAGGTGTTAATTTTAATTCCAGCGCCTCCTTCGCAACTTGACATCAAAAGCCCCAAAAGGAGTATAGTTGCAGCGAATAATAGTGAATTTTTCATCTTGATTTAATTTTATGATTTTAAAATGGTTATTGTCAGGTGTTTGGAGTGATTATTATTTCTTGAAACGCTCCTTTATTGTCTCCCAAAAACTCTTGCCGCGGATTTCTGGGCATTCGTCATGGAGTACTTCACCGATTTGGTAGAACGGTCCTTTCATCCTGCCAGTGAGTATCATGACATTATCTGGATTGTCGCATTCGTTGGCAAGTTGAGATGCGATGTTATCAATTTCCGAAAGAAGTCTGTAATAACTCTGTTTTCCTTCCGGAGAGAATTGTGATTCAGAGATTTTCTGCAATGACAGAACGGTCTTGCGGAGTTCGCTCGCATAGACTTTTACCTTTTCGGGGTTGTCGCATTCCTCCTGTGCTTTTCTGGCAGTAATGCTCGCCTTGGCTGATGGTTTCATAAAGGGATGGGGGCATAGTATGACTATTTGTTAATCACTTAACTGAAAGTATAGAATCTTCACAATTTTCTGAAATATTCACATTAAATGTTTCTACGCTATTATTATTGCCTTTATCAGAGCATGTACAAGTCGCATTGTTATAATTATCAATATTCTTAACCGTCATGTCTGAATTTTCCTCTTGTAATGTGACCAGATTCATAAAAAATCCACATAGTCCAATCAATAATGATATTATGATACTTACCCAAGTGGCTATCTGTTGCTTTTTGAACCGTAATTCATCTTTGCTGATGAAGTCATCCTTGACCAACTTTACCAAGTCATATCCCACTATTATCTGTTTATCGCAATTGTTTAACAACCAATTTGATACGTTTTGGTCAGGGAGAGAATGCGAAATTGTGCATTTACTTTGCGCACCCTGTCCAATTGTGGATACCGTAGCCTGAACATTCGCACAATCAAACAAACAAATGTACCCGTTCTTTTCCAAATAGTTCATCAGCAAAATAATTGTAGCTAATACCCCTTGATCTTCGACCACTTGTGAGGTTTGACCACTATTATCATACATAATATCAACCTTTGACTGTGCTTTGTCAATTTTAATGTATTGATTTGGAAATAAGGTATCTAATACATTCCCTAGTCGGATGGGCTGTCCACTTTGTTTTTCCGACACCAATCTTTTGATGGCATCCTTTTCAATTTTATCAAATGATTTTAACATATTTTTATTATTTTAAGATGTTATAAATTAATTACTTCCTTTGAAATCCTTCCACTACTTTCTTATTGACGAATGCTACATCGCAGAAATGCTTGTTTATCTTGAACATATCACCACCGCTTTCATTATAGTTTCGCTCAAGACAAAAAGTGCAATAGTCATGCGCCTCACATTGCATACAAAGAGGGAAGTCTCCTTTGGTAATTTTTCGGATTCTCTTTAGCTGTTCCGAATTTTCCCAAATGTCCCTTAATGGTTGTTCGTGAATATTGCCGCAGACCAAATCGTTCCATCCTGGGCAGGCACAGATATCGCCAGAAGTTAAAACACAAAGACTATTCATTGCAGCACCACACACGGGGTGGTTTATGATGGCTCCAATACTGCTACTGCTTGTAATATTTGATAATTGATCTGAAACAAATTTATCTTTCTTAAGGTTATGTTCCATAACAGACCGCATTGCTTTTTCAACATCACAAATCGACAACCTATGGGCAAGGTTATCCATGTTAAAATTTGCTTCAGCCATAATGATATAGTCTGTAGTTGCTATGGTATGCAGAGATTCGGCATATTTGAGAACATCGACAAAACTATCTTTGTTTGCATTCATCAATGGGCAGGATATTTGAACGGGAATATTTGCCGCTACCAATTTCTCAATTGCGCTTTTGGTTTTTCTCCAAGATCCTTTTATCGTTGTGATTTTATCGTGTATGGCTTCGTCCATACTATAGAGAGAGGTCTGTATGTGCGCGATGTTTGCTTGTTTCAAGAAGGGGATATGTTCATCTTGTAAGGCGATAAGGTTGCTGAGAATCGTAATTATAAGGTCTTTTTTTCGGCAATATTCAATGATATTCAAAATATTTTTATGGGTCAGGCATTCTCCTCCGCTAAGTCCGACATGAATCCCTCCCATATCAACAAATTGGTCAATTACGGAGCAGAAATCTGTATAATCCATATCTTGGCAGACATTTTTTCTTGCATTAGGAATGTAACAGTGAATGCATCGCTCATTGCAAGAACTCGTCAACTCAAATTGGATGTCGTTCAGTTGATAATCTCCAGATTGAGCGCGAGAGATCCAAAAATCAGAGGTGCTTTTTTCTTTTCGTTCACTTATAATGCTTACTGTTGATGGCTGTTGGAGATTCAAAAGCTCATAGTTGAAATCTAAATCTTTATTTTTGATTTCATCTTCGCTCTCACCAAGAACTAAATAATGTTGCTCTGATAGTTCCGAACAGAAACATTCGAAGTCTTCTTGCAGTTCTGTCTTATCAACAGTGTCCCCATAAAGATTAAGAAGTCGATTTACAATTGTTTCGGTGTCTTGTGGAGTTCTGCTGATTTCTTTGAGAAAATCTGCCCCCGTCTCATTCAGCACGAGATCGGAATTTGTAAACTGGTTGATTATATATGCATAATCACCATGATTTCTGATGAACGTGTTTTTGGATTGGCAAACTAACATATTTAATATTTATTTGATAAAGAGTGTGAGAATTGCCTCTCACACTCTTAAAAAAATTAACGGGCCCTATAGTTATAGATAGAGCCACAATAGCCATGCGGTGGTTGCTCTCCATTGCAACTTGCAAAATTAGCTGTACCACTTGAGGCTACATGCTGGACTTTTTGATACTTTTTCATTGTACTTGAAATTTAAATTATTACCTACCTCCTTTCACGCGAATCGGTTTTCTCGTTATTAATTATCTCTTCGTTGAATAAATCATAGCTCTTTAATGCATCTTTTTTCCATCCCGCAAAAGTACATCGCTTTCCCTCATGCAGTTAGGTTCTTTTTGGGTTCTAATTTTCTATAATGCAATGATTTAAGTTAATAACTCCGTTCTTTGACCCATCTTCGAAATCACAGCGGCGAAGGAAGTTAGGAATAATATTTGATATTCACAACAAAAAATGCATTTTTTTTCTTCCGCAGATTTCGCAGATTGGCGCAAAAGAAGCGTGCTGTGTTATCTGCACTTTTTTCAGTGCAACTTACGAGCTAAAAATCCCTCATTAAGGGATTGATTATTTTTAAAATCGCACTCATTAAGGGATTTTTGTTATTTTTGCGGAAAATTTTGCAAAGATGGTTGAGCAATCTTTATATCAATTGATGGAGGAACTTATCCAGTTGGTTCCCAGTGCTTTTTATCGGTACAACTACTCTGATTTGGATTGGGAAGGACGATTGACTGGTCTTGTAGGACCGCGCGGTGTGGGGAAATCCACCATGCTTCTTCAATACATTAAAGAACACAGAGATTCTGGTCTTCACCTGTATGTTTCGGCTGATCACGCATACTTCAGTCTCACTACTTTGACAGACTTGGCGGATGAGTTTGTGAAAGACGGAGGCACTCACCTATATATTGATGAAATTCACAAATATGATGGGTGGTCGAGGGAACTTAAGCAAATTTACGACACGCATCCTGCGCTGAAAGTTACCTTTTCGGGCTCATCCGTCTTGGATATTCTCAAAGGAGAGGCAGACCTGAGCCGACGTGCGGTGATTGAACATTTGCAAGGACTCTCTTTTCGAGAATATCTTGAACTATTCCACAATGTCAAAGTGCCGGTTTTTTCTTTAAACGAAATTCTTGGACAGAAGGTTTCCATTCCAGAGCTGCCGCACCCACTCCCGTATTTTCGCTCATATTTGAAAGAAGGATATTATCCGTTTGCCTTGATGGGACACTTCCCTCAACGCATGCTTCAGATTGTCAATCAAACGGTTGAAGTGGACATCCCGCAATATGCGGATATGAAAGCGACAACTGCCCGTAAACTGAAAGAGCTACTGGTTGTGGTTGCTGGTTTGGCGCCCGTAAAACCCAATGCTGACAATTTGGCTCGCGAGATAGGCGTAAGTAAGAACAATGTTCCAGAATATCTTCTTCTTTTGGAAAAGGCAGGGATGTTGGGCCAGTTGCGGGACGATACACAAGGACTTATTGCATTGGGAAAAGTACAAAAGATATATGTTGACAATCCAAGCCTCATGACCGTTCTGGCAAAAGGGAATCCGAATATCGGAAATATGCGTGAGACTTTCTTTTTTAATCAGATGAGAGAAAAATATGCAATCACATCTTCACGGGAATCGGATTTCAAAATTGAAAAATATACCTTTGAAATAGGTGGAATGAAAAAGGGCCGCAAACAGATTGCGGATATTCCTGATGGTATCATTGTCCGTGATGATATTGAATACGGACACGGGAATGTTGTTCCATTGTGGCATTTCGGATTAACATATTGATTTGCCCCAATTGATATCGTATTTTTATAGGTGTTTCTTTAATGCAGAAAATAAGCCTTTGTGGATTTTGTGTTTATGGTATTAAATCGTAAAAAAATCAAATTCTAACTTAAATCTTCAATAGAATTGGACAAATTCAACGATATATCTACTTCCGGGCCGGTTGCACCGCAAACCGTGAACGTGTCCGACCGCTTCACGGGTTACAAGGAGCTGCCCTCCCGCGGCTACTCCCGCCTGTTCTGCGCGCAGCGTTATGGCCAGTGGCATGTGCTGAAGGGTCTAAAGCCCGAGTACGCCGATGATCCGCAATACACCGCAATGCTCTCCAAGGAGTTTGCCCTGACAGTGGAACTGAACCATCCCAATATCGTCCGAGCTCTCGGGCACGAGCAGGATCCCGTGGTGGGCGACTGTATTGTGCTGGAATATGTGGACGGAAGACCGCTGGACGAGTTCCTGAAGGAGAATCCCTCTCTTTCCGAACGGCGGCAGGTGGCGCAGGAACTGCTGGCGGCAATGGGCTACTTTCACCGCAAACAGGTTGTTCACCAGGATTTGAAACCCTCCAATATTCTGATTACTAACAACGGCAACCATGTGAAAGTCATTGACTTCGGCTTTGCCGACAGCCGCGCGTTCGCCATCCTCAAAGAACCTGCCTACACTCGGTCATACGCTGCCCCGGAGCAGCTTGCCGACGGCGAAATCGATAATCGCACCGACCTCTATGCCTTCGGACTGATCCTGAAACAGTTGTTCCCCTCACGCTATGGCAGCGTGGCGCGCAGATGCCTCCAACCACAGAAGGATAAGCGATATCCCAACGCCGAGGCTGTCCTTGACGAGATCAACAAAGCGGACCGTAATCGAAAATTAACGCCATTCGTTGTATGTGCCGCCTTGGTCCTCATCGGACTGTTGTGTGCGTTCTTGCATCCTATTTCATTTATTTCAAATAAAATAGAAGATTATAAAATACTCCATGCCGAAGTCGATACCTCACCGTTGGCTGGTGCATTGAACGGCGTGTTTTCCGTTGCGCCGGACAAGCAGGTGCGTTTCTCGCAGGGCAACCTTCAATATAGTGCTGCCGGCAAGCACCGCACCGCCGACGGTATTGCGCAAGGTGCCTGGCGTTTCGCCGAAAACCAATATGACATCATTGGCGAGGAGAATGCCAACATCTCCTCCCGTTATGAGGGCTGGATTGACCTGTTCGGCTGGGGTACGAGCGGATGGGACGGTGGTGCCGTATGCTATCAGCCATGGTCGATATCTATGGAGAATATCGATTACTACCCTGGTGGCCAAGGGGAATGTTCGCTGGCAGACTCCTTGGCATTTGCAGACTGGGGCGTCTATAATGCCATATCAAACGGCGGGAACACGCCTGGCCGGTGGCGCACGCTCACAAAAGACGAATTTGAGTATTTGTTCTTGGCAAGAAACGCCTCCACGGTGAACGGCATCCCTGATGCACGATATGCCAAAGCCATTGTAAACGGTGTGCAAGGCATTATCCTTTTCCCGGACCAATACAAACATCCTGATAACATTGCTTTCCCCGAAGATATCAACATTGACACGGCTGATTTTGTGAACGTTTATAGTCCGTCGCAGTGGAAGAAGATGGAAAATGCCGGTGTCGTATTCCTCCCTAAAGCGAGTGTGCGGGACGGTTTGCGATGGTCGGGCGAACCGAGCGGACATTATTGGACTTCAACCGTTTATAACAGCGTGGGTGCCTATAATTTGGGATTTGGCATTAACGACTTGGCCCCCACAATGCCTTCTTTCCGGCTTTACGGGATGAGTGTGCGTCTTGTGTTAATAGTGGACAGTGATTAGTGATCAGTGAATAGTGAGTAGTCGTCAAAGTAAGATGAATGATTTATAGCGGCTCAAAAGAACCACAAAAGAACCGCTTCGCCATATCCGGATGTTTGTTATCTTTGCGCCTGAAAATTTTGAAAACCATGCCCGTGAATCCGCAACATATCACCTTGCTGCGCCAACTCGTGGAAGAGTCGGCGGACAACCGTATTGAAACCTCTAACGATTTCATCTTCCTGTCTGGAGAGATACGGGGACGGCTGAATGAGAGCCTCAGCGTCTCCACGCTGAAACGGCTCTGGGGTTATGTGGACGGTTATGCCTCGGTGCGCCCCAGCACCCTCGACATCCTGGCCCGCTTCGTGGGTTTTCCCGACTGGGAGACCTTCGTATCGGACTACTGCGAGGTGGAAAGCGTGCAATCATCGCACCGCGTGGTGTCGGAATCCATATATGCCAAGGATTTGAATGTTGGCAACCAAGTGGAGATTGCCTGGAATCCCAACCGAAAATGTCTGCTCACCTATCAGGGCGACAATCTTTTTGAGGTGGTTTCCTCTGAAAATGCCAAATTGAAGATAGGAGACCGTTTTCTGTGCCAGCGTTTCACGCTGAACCAACCGCTGTATGTCGAGCATCTAACGAAAGATGGCAACACGGAACTGTTCGTGATGGGCAACAAGGGTGGGTTAACGAAACTATCTAAACACTGAATATCTCTTCCGCACGGAACACCGGCCCGTCTTTGCAGACGCGTTTCATGCCTTCAGTGGTGCGGATGCTGCAACCGAGGCAGGCACCGATGCCGCAGGCCATGCGGTGCTCCATGGAACACCAACAGGGCGTTTGTTGTTCTTTGCACATAGAGGCTACCTTGCGCATCATCACTTCGGGGCCGCAGGTGAACACCGCGTCGTATTGCTCCGGCTTCAGCAAGTCGGTGATGAAGCCTTTGTAGCCCTCGGAACCGGTTTCCGTGGAGATGAAGATGCCATGGCAGTGGGGTTCGAAATCCTCCACCGCAAACAATTGGTCGCGATAGCCAAGAAAGACATCCACTTGCACGCCCTGTTGGGAAAGCTCCTTTGCCGTTTGGCATAACGGCGGAATACCCAAACCACCGCCCACGAGAGCCACTTTGCCGTGCATTTTGCCAATAGGATAGCCCGTGCCTAATGCGCCCAACAACTGGATGGTGTCACCGGCCTTCAACTCCGACAGCTTGTGCGTGCCTTCGCCCACCACACGGTACATGAAGCTTAACATGTCCTCATCTGCCTTGAAAATGCTGATGGGACGCATCAACGTCAACTCCTTGTCCCAGCACTTAAGCATGAAAAATTGTCCGGCCGCCGCCGGAGCACCCTTGCGCTCCACGGTCAGCACGAAAATATCGTCCGTAAGCTGGAACTGGGCTAATACGATACTCTCAAAATACTCCATAATCTCTACACTCTAAACTCTCAACTATTTACATGCATTCCGGATATCGTCGCGCATTCGAATGGCTTCGTTTCTGGCGCAGCCGGCAAAATCCTCTTCGCAGTGCTCCTGCTTGCGGTAGGCCAACAGGATGCCGCGGGAGGAGTTGACCACGCCGCCGTTGCCGTCGCGCAGGTACTTGGCGATGTCTTCAGCCTTGCCGCCCTGTGCTCCGTAACCCGGAATCAGGAAGAAGGTACTGTCCAACATGGCGCGGATCTCCGCGGCCTCGTCCGCATGGGTGCAGCCCATCACACCGCCGATGCTGGAATAGCCGCACTGGCCGATGAAAGGTTTGCCCATCTCATTGATCTTCTTTCCCACAACATGATACACACGTTGATTGTCTTCCGTTGGCAGGTACTCGATGTCTTTCGCCCCCTCGTTGGAGGTTCTGATAAGCACAAACGCACCTTTCTCATTTTTCTCGAAGTAGGGGAGGTAGGGTGACAGACTGTCCAAGCCCATGTATGGGCTCAAGGTGATAAAGTCAGCCTCGAAATCGCCGGTGAAGTGCGCCTTGGCATACATTTCTGCGGTTTTGGCAATGTCGCCGCGCTTGATGTCGGCGATGATGACCGCCTTTTTCTCGCGCAGATACGCGAGCGTGCGCTGGTAGGCTTTCAAGCCCGCAATGCCGTAGGATTCGTAATAGGCAATCTGCACCTTGTAGCAGGCCGCCACGTCCAGGGTCGCATCAATAATGCCCTTGTTGAATTCAAAAAGCCCGTCTTCAACGTTGGGATATCGCTCTGCCATGGCAGTAGGAAGATACGTGTAGTCGGTGTCAAGTCCCACGCATACATGCCCGTTGAGGGCCACCTTTTCAAAAAGTCTGTCTATAACCATAATTTAAGTTCAAGGTTCAAAGTTCAAAGTTCAAAGTTCAAAGTTCAAAGTTCAAGGTTCAAACTTCAATATCTCAAGTCTCCAGTCTTCAGTCTCAAGTCTCTCAACTCTCAACTCTCAACTCTCAACTATTCTTTTATCTTCAGCATAAAGCCCGTGCCGTGCACATTGACGATTTCCACGAGCGGCTCATAGTTGCCGAGGTATGTCACTTTGCGCTTGCCTTTCTCCTTGGGTGCCAAGTGTCCCTCGTCGTCGATGAGCAGATAGGAACGGAGTTTGGTGAGGAAGACATCCATGCTTCTGCCCACGGCGTGATCCTCATCGCCCCAGACTTCCTTCAATATGATTTCTCTCGGGATAAGCTTGTTTTTATGATCGCAGAGCAGCTTCAGCAATTCGGCTTCCTTGCGCGTGAGCGTGCGCGTGGTCTTGGGGTGAATCAGCTGCATGTCGCTGAAATTGAAGACGAAGTTGCCCAATTTATAGACCTTCTCTTCGTAAATGCTGGGGGTGGGTACGCCGCCCATGAGACTTCTGTTCAGGATGGCTCTGATACGCAGCTCCAACTCTTCAATGCTGAACGGCTTGGTGAGGAAGTCGTCGCAACCTAACTTGAATCCCTTGATGCGTTCGTCTTTGCTGTCATTGTCGGACAAGATGACGACCGGAATCTGCTTGTTGTATTTGCGGATGTACTGCAACAATGCGAAACTGTCGCTGCTGCGCATGTTCAGATCGATGACGCACAGGTCAAAGGGAAGTGTGTTGAGCGACTTTGCCGCCGCTTCCATGTCCTTGAAATCCCATACGGAATATCCTTTGATTTCTAAATAATCTTTGATGACATTACGTAGATTCTCACTGTCATCTACTAAAATAATCTTGTTAATGCTTTTATTCATAATATTGTAAATATTTGATTTTTATATTTTTATACTATAGTTAAACTTTTATGTGACTGATTACAAAGAATTCCAAATTAAAATATTAACGTATGAATTTAAAAAAAATTGCAAGCCTTGTTACTTTTTTTTGACTCTTTGTTGTTTTTTATGTTTCTGGAGACTATTTTTGTATTTTTGCAGCCGAAAATATGATTATGGAAAACACGCAATATTATGTGGCCAAGACATTTGCGGGGATAGAGCCGCTTTTGGCCGAGGAACTGGCCGCTCTGGGGGCTCGCAACTGCAAAGTGCTGAGCCGGTCGGTCTCTTTCGAGGGTGACTGGGACATGCTGTACCGTGCCAACTACTATTCGCGGCTGGCGCTGCGCATCCTCTGGCTCCAAAAGAAGTTCACGTTCACCAACAACCGCCAGTTCTACGAGCAGGTTTTCGATTTTCCGGCGGAAAAGTTCATGGGGCCTGACAACACGCTGGCCGTGCACGCCACTATTGCGGACACCATCTTCAATACACCCTTGTTCGCCTCTGTGCTGGCCAAGGATGCCGTATGCGACCGTTTTCGCGACCGGTTCGGACGGCGCCCATCGGTGGACAAGGAATCCCCCGATGTGCAGCTGCATTTGCATATATACAAGAACGAGGCGCAACTGTTTCTGGATAGCTCCGGCGAGTCGCTGCACAAGCGCGGCTACAAGGTGCAGAACCACCCAGCCCCCATCAACGAGGTGGTGGCCGCCGCCATGCTCAAGCTCAGCGGCTGGAAAGCTGACTGCGACCTTGTCGATCCCATGTGCGGGGGTGCTACCATCTTGATCGAGGCCGCCATGCAGGCCTTGAATATCCCGGCGGGCTTCTACCGACGCAACTACGGGTTCTGCTATTGGAAAACATTCGATGAGGAACGCTGGAAGCAGATCCGCCGCGAGGCCAAGATTCACGATGACGTGGAGGTGGATTTCTACGGTTCCGACATCAACCCGAGATTTCTGGAAATTGCCGAGACCAACATCCGCAAGGCGCGCTTGGAGGATTTCATCAGCCTGCGGCAGAAGGACATGCGCCAGGCCACGCCCGCGCGCAAGCCCGCGCTCGTGATGATGAACCCGCCCTACGGCGAACGTCTGGCCGTGGATGATCTGAATGAGTTCTATTCCGAAATCGGGGATTCGCTGAAAAACAATTTTTCGGGATGTCGTGCGTTTGTCATAAGCTCGGATATGGATGCCCTGAAACATGTGGGACTGAAACCGAGCATGAAAGCCAAACTCTTCAACGGACCCTTAGAGTGCAGATTAGTGGGTTATGACCTGTTCTCCGGCGACCACAAGAGTTTTGTGAAACACAAGAAAAACGCGGACGAATGAAGAAACACCTGCTCATATCCATCATGCTGCTGACGGCAACGCTCGGGGCGCACGCCCAGAGCAAGTACAGCAACGAGTTTCTGTCGCTGGGCATCGGGGCTCGCGGACTGGCTATGGCGAATACTATGTGTGCCATCTCCGACGACGTGACAGCGGCGTACTGGAATCCCGCCGGACTGGGTCGGATGGACAAGAAGTACCAGCTTGCGCTCATGCACGCCGAATACTTCGCGGGCGTGGCCAAGTACGACTACGCCGGCATCGGCTACAAGATCGACGGCCGCTCCAACGTGGCGCTTTCCTATATCCGCTTCGGGGTCGATAACATCATGAACACCACGGAGCTGATCGACGCGCAAGGCAATGTGGATTATGACCGGATCTCCTATTTCTCCGCATCTGACAACGCGCTGTTGTTAAGCTACGCCTACAATTTCGAGAATGTGCCGGGCTTGGCGCTCGGTGCCAACGCGAAAATCATATACCGCAATATTGGCAAGTTCGCCCACGCGTGGGGCTTCGGGCTGGACTTCGGCTTGCAGTACAACCACAAAGGCTGGCAGGCCGGCGCCATGCTTCGAGACGGAACCTCCACCTTCAATGCGTGGAGTTACCAGCTTACCGACCAGATTATCGATGTCTTCAACCAGACGGGCAATGAAATTCCCGAAAACGAGCTGGAACTCACTATGCCCGCATTGATGCTGGGCGCCGGCAAATATGTGGAATTGGGCAAAGGCTTCAACGCCACGTTCGCATTAGGATTGGATTGCACGTTTGATGGTAAACGCAACACGCTGATACGGAGCAATGTGCTGAGCATGGATCCGCATTTCGGCATGGAGTTCGCCTACAAGAAGATTGTGGCCTTGCGTGCCGGCATTGGCAATTTCCAGCAGGAGCCCGACTTTGACGGCAAGAAGAAAACCACCCTGCAAATCAACCTCGGGGTAGGGGTGTGCATCAAGAACATCGTCTCCATCGATTATGCGTTCACCGACCTTGGCGATATTTCCATCGCCCAATATTCCCACATCGTCTCGCTGAAGGTTGCCATCGACAATTTTAAGAAACAACCGAAGAACTGAGTCTGTTTTTGCAAAATGCTATATTTAATATTAACAATTAATTATTAAATGAGCATTTGTAAATAATGCAAATGATTGATTTTCAATATAAAAAATATTTTGAGAAACCTTACTGATGTCTTGTTTTTGTTGTAATTTTGCAGCGTAAAATTATTAAAACAAGATATAGTATGGAGAAAAAAGATCCTATAGAAGAGGCCCGCAGGTACGTGGCCAATGCAGAAGAGGTCATCAAGAAGGCAAATTATGACCGTGAATTGAAAATCTATACGGATGGAAAATACATCAAGATGGCCGGTAACACTTTGTGGAACGGCTGTCTCATTGCGTTGGATGCCGTCCTTGGTGTGCGTGAGGGCAAAGGTCGTCCTGCAATCGAGAAATACAAGGAGGCGGCTGGCAAGCGCGACCGCAAGCTTCTGGCTGCCATCGTAGCTGGTTATGATACTATGCATTTGTATATGGGCTATGACGGCACCAAGAATAAGAAGACCTGTGATTCTGGGTTTGACTATGCCAAGGTCATCATCAACATTTGCGCGAGGTTGCGTCCGAAACCGGTGTGCGCGTGACGGGAGATATTAAGGACGCGTGAATGTGCAAAGTTAGTGTGGAAGGTGGATGATGTCGGACATTTCGCGGCGAGCGCGGGTTGGAATACGGTGCATACGACACCCGCGCCGCGATCACACACACGGGGCCATCCCATCCCGGGGTAAGGTGCTCGTACCCTCGCACCTTACCCCGGGCTACCGATATGCCAGGCCTAACGGCCTGCCTGTTTTACGGTGACCGCACCTCCGGCCCCACCACCATTCCGCCGCTTCGCGGCGGAACCCCCAACGTTATCCGTTTAATTGCCCGCGGCGGAACCCCCAACGTTACCCGTTTGATTATCCGCGGCGGAATCATCCTGCAATTTCTTGCAGGATCCCCAACGTTATCCCAAATTTTTTGTTGATTAACTTTTTTTAACAAATATAAATAACTGAAAATAAAATAATTGACAAAAAAAGTTATCAACACAGGGCCGAGGTTATGGGGATAAGTGTACTTTTGCCGCGTGAAAAATTGCATTATTGTGATATGTTGTTGAATATTAAATAGTTAGAATAACAACCGTATTAAACGACAGAATACTTTTCGCTAATAAATATATAGTATCAAAATTGAATTATTAATTTAAATCTTATCATCATTAGTGTCCACTAAAAAATTGGACGATTTATATTTGAATGTATAACTTAAA
>R23__coassemble_158_pt1 | contig 50728 bp, 47 predicted proteins | sample R23__metabat2_high_PE_022 | metagenome-assembled genome bin R23
TAAAACTATCTCCAAACTCGCTATACCGCTACATATCTGTTTTAAAGCAGCAGGGACTCATCCGGCACGTGGGCTCCAAAAAGACCGGCGGCTACGTGGCGGTGGAAGGGGAAATGAGTAATGAGCAATGAGAAATGGGGAATGGGAAATGAGGAATTAAAATAAGGACCAAAGACTGGAGACTGAAGACTGGAGACTGAAGACTGGAAACTGGAGACCAGAGACTTAAGACTGGAGACCAAAGGCCAATGGCTAACGGCCAATAGCCAACGGCTACTCGTGATAGAACATCTGCTTGGGGTCCTCATAGACCTCCTCGGGTTCCTGGTTCTTCTTGCTCACATTGAGTAGCATTCCCATCGCGCAACCCGACACGAACAATGACGCGCCACCGCTGCTGATGAACGGCAACGTCTGGCCCGTGGTAGGCAACAGCTCACAGTTCACACCGATGTGCACCAAGGCCTGGCACGTGAACCAGAACCCGATGCCGAACGACAAGATCGCCCCCAGCGCATTCGGGGAGTTCTTGGAAATCTTCCAGGCCCTGTAAAAAATCACCAGATAGGCCATGAGCACAATGAGTCCCAAGACAATGCCCATCTCCTCAAAAAGCGAGGCGAAGGCATAGTCGGTGGCATTTTCGGGCAAGCGGTTCTTGATAACCCCCTTGCCAGGACCCGCAGGATGCAGACCCGAACGCGCGATGGCCGCGCGCGAGAGGATCATCTGGTCACCGTAACCGTTCACATTCTCCTTGGTGAAATAGTATTCCATACGGTTGACAAACGTGCCCATACGGCCGATATGCGAGCCCTCCTCCCCACTCTTCATCACCACCAAGGCCAACACACCCACCACGACGACGGCCAAAGCCACCACGGCCATGATGTATTTCATCTTGAACTTGCCCACAAAGAAAATCACCATTCCCGTCACAAAGAGGATGATGGCCGTGGACATGTTCAAAGCAGCAATACAGGCACAGAAGAAGAGCAGTATGACGATCAAATACTTCATATCCTGATCCGACAACCCCATATCTTTATTATAGCGTCTTCCAATGAAGTTCGAAAGAAATATAATTACCAGAAATCCAATAAGATAGAAGGTCTGCACATCATGTCCGAAAAACGTGATGCCACGCACGGCGCGCGACGAAAGCGTGAGCACTATCAGAATAAAGGCAAACAACAAGCCTATAAACGCCCCTTTCTCCAAAATCTTCTTGTAACTCACCACGTAAAACAAAGCAAGCCCCGCATAGCAGAATAGCAGGTGCGTGAGATGACTCACCACTCGCCTTCCGCCAGTGCTGTACACCAGCAGGATGGACAGCATGGAGAGGAAAACCACCAAGCCCAAGATGATCTTGTCGCCCTTGAACGACAACTTCGACAGCCAACGCTCCTTTTCCATGATTACAATTGACCTACTGCTTCTTGAAATTTATCTCCACGTTCACGGTACGTATCTTGTGCGGAATTTTTCTCACCCGGAGAGAACAGCACGACATATCCGTTATCGCATGCATAGAAAGCCTGACGGACAGCATCTTCCATGCCCATCTCCACAAACACAGGGATCTCCAGCGAGGCGAAACGCTCATATACATCCGTGTTGTACACGCCTTGGATGACAATGGCTTTCACTTTATCCGAGATGGTTTCCATCAAGTCATCCGTGATTTTATCCACCGACGAGATGTTGGTGATCCATACCGTGGGCTTGGTCATGTTCTGCAGCGCAAACCACACGGAATTCGCGTTCACCGATTTGGAATCATCAATGAAATCTATGTTGTTCAGGGTCTTCACATGCTCCAATTTATGGGCACTGCCCTCAAAATCCGACAAAGAAGCGGCAATGCTCTTCTTACGGATGTTCACCAAATTGCTGGTGATAGCCGCCACCATCGGGTTGGCATACTCTCTTTCTCTCTCGAAAAGACTGAAATTGTTGGTTTTATTTGTTGGCATATCTTACAAGGGTTTAAGGTTTAAGGTTCAAGGTTAAAAGGTTAAAGGTGAAAGGGGTGAAGGGGGTACATGGGGTACATGAGGTAAAGGGGGTGAAGGGGGATTATCGTACTTTCAGCGTCACTACCGTAAGTACGGCAAGTAGAAGTCCGATGATGATGAAATGCTGCACGATCTTGGATTCATGCATGCCTTTTTTCTGGTAATGGTGGTGCAACGGCGCCATCAGGAAAATCCGGCGGCCTTCACCATAGCGTTTTTTGGTGTATTTGAAATAGGAGACCTGCATCATCACGGACAGGGATTGTGCCAGATAGACGCCACACAGGATGGGAATGAGCAGTTCCTTGCGGATGATGATACAAGACACGGCCACCAAGCCACCGAGCATCAGGCTGCCCGTGTCGCCCATGAAAATCTGGGCCGGGTAGCAGTTCCACCAATAGAAGCCCAAACAGGCGCCTATGACGGCGGAAATGAAGATCACCAACTCGCCGATGTTGGGTATGTACATGATGTTGAGATAGTCGGCAAACACCACGTTACCCGACACGTAGGCCAGGATGGCAATGCCCACCGCTATGACCGATGTGGTGCCCGTCGCCAAACCATCCAGTCCATCCGTAAGGTTGGCGCCATTGGAGACAGCCGCAATGATGAAGACCACCACCAAGATAAACACGATGAAGGACCATTTGCCGGTTGTATCCCCAAGCCAACGCGTGAGCCAAGCATAATCCAACTCGTTGTTCTTGACAAAGGGAATGGTGGTCTTGGTGGAATGATGCGCCTCTCCGAAAATTCTGGGCGTCTGGGCACTCTCCTGATTCTCCACCGAAAGCGCCGACTCGACAGGAGTCATCACAGGCCGGGTGGACACCTTCTCGCAGATCACGGCATCAGGATGGAAATACATCACCAATCCGACACCAAGCCCCAAGACGATCTGCCCCAGCATCTTCTTGCGCGGCGACAGGCCATCCTTGTTCTTTTTGAAAACCTTGATATAGTCATCCATAAAGCCGAGAAAGCCCAACCATATCGTGGTGAAAATCATCAGCAATACATAGATGTTCTTCAGGTCGCACACCAACAGGGCAGGAATCAGGATGGCGGCGATGATGATAAGACCACCCATCGTGGGCGTGCCGGCCTTCTCACTCTGCCCGGCCAACCCAAGGTCGCGCACCGTCTCCCCTATCTGCTTTTTACGCAGATACTTGATGAAATACTTGCCAATGAAAATGGAAATGATAAGCGACAACACAAACGCGGTAGCCGATCGGAAAGAGATGTACTGGAACATACCCGATCCCGGAAGTCCGATTTGATGCAGCCATTTGAAAAGATAATACAACATATTTTAGGATAATGGGGTTAAAGGGGTAAATGGGGTTAAAGGGGTTAATGGGGTGAAAGAGGTTAAAGAGGTTAATGGGGTTAGGGGGTTATAATTCCCCTTCTATTTTAGAAGGGGTGGCCGAAGGCCGGGGTAGTAATATGGAGATTATGGTTCAAAGTTCTGTTTCACTTCTTCGGTGTCGTCGAAGTGGTGTTTGACGTGGTTGATTTCCTGGTAGTTTTCGTGTCCTTTGCCGGCTACGAGCAGTACGCCAGTGGGTTGCAGGAGCATGCAGGCTGTTCGGATGGCCTCGCGACGGTTCTCGATCACGAGCGTGTTCTTGCGTTTGGAGGCGGGCACGCCGCCCAGCATATCCTCCAAGATGGCCGCGGGCTCTTCCGTGCGCGGATTGTCGGAGGTGAGTATCACTCTATTGCTGTACTTGCACGCGATGGCCGCCATCTCGGGACGTTTGGTCTTGTCACGGTCACCGCCACAGCCCACCACCGTGATCACTTCCGCTTTGCGATTGGTGACCTCCAAGATGGTGGTCAGGACATTCTCCAGCGCATCCGGCGTGTGCGCGTAATCGACGATGGCCGTCGCACCGTCACCGCGGTGGATCAGCTGGAAGCGACCGGCCGCGCTCTCCAAGAGGCTCATCTGCATCAGCACCTCATCCTCGGGCATCCCCAACAGCACCGCAGCGCCATAGATAGCCAGCAGGTTGTAGGCGTTGAACTTACCGCTCAGCTTGAAATAGACCTCGCGGCTGTTAATACGCATCTGCAAGCCCTTGAAGCTGTCGTCCAGAATCAGCCCCTTGAAATCCGCCGCCGTCAGCAGACTGTACGTGCTGATCCGGGCGCGGCTGCTCTGCACCATCACCAGCCCGTTCTTGTCATCGACATTGGTGAGCGCAAACGCACTCTTGGGCAGGTGGTCGAAGAAAGCCTTCTTGGCCGCGATATAGTTGGCAAATGTCTTGTGAAAATCCAGATGGTCGTGCGTGATGTTACTGAAGATACCACCCGCAAACTGCAGTCCTGCAATACGATGCTGGCACACCGCGTGGGAGCTGACCTCCATGAAGCAGTACTCACAACCGGCGTCCACCATGCGCCGGAGCAGCGCATTAAGCTCCACCGCATCGGGCGTGGTGTGTGTAGCGGGGAACTCCTCCCAGCCCACCTTGTTCACGATTGTGGAGAGCAAACCTGCTGTATGCCCCAACTGCATGAAGAGTTTGTGCAGCAGCGTCACGGTCGTCGTCTTGCCGTTGGTGCCCGTGATGCCCACCAATTTGAGTTTGCGGCTCGGATGGTCATAGAACGCCGAGGCCATGTTGCCCAACGCCACCGTGCTGTCGGGGACCTTCACGTAAGTGACCTCCGGAGCCGGCGTTTCCGGCAACTCCTCGCACACGATCACCTTGCCGCCCTGCGCCACCACCTGGCCGATGAACTTGTGCCCGTCGGTCTGCGTGCCGCGCTGGGCCACATAGAGCATGCCCTCGCCGGGGACCGCCGAAGCCGCCACCTTGCGGGAATCGAAGGTCACCGCCGTCACGTTCACATTCTCGCTGCCGACAAGCTCGTAGCGTTTCAGGGATTTCAGTAATTGGGTTAATGGTTTTGGGTTCAATTTATCTTGGTTTTAGTACGTTCAACATCATTCGAGGTACAGTTTCACGGTTTTGGTCGCCGCATCATACACCTGCGTCTTCACTTTGCCCCGGCCCACAACGACAGCCTTATAGCCCGCGCGCATGAGTTCCGCAACCGCATCCGACGCTATCATGTCCCGCACATTCGGCACGCCCTCCACCGTACTCATCGGCACGGCCTTCACCATGGGTATGGTCTTCCCCGCCGTCTTGCCGTCCTTCGCCTTGGTCTTCTCCGGCAGCACAACTAAATAGCGCGACTTAGTCTCGTAAGCCACCGTGTCGTAGCCCATCTGGGCAATCAGCTTGTTGAAGAAGCGCTTGTTCATCGGACTGGTCGTCAGTACCGGTTTCACCTGGTATTCGGTGATGCTGTGCATGGCACTGAAATTATTGCTGTTCAGGATGCTGCGGGCAATCTTGCCGAAGACATCCACGGCCACCTCACTGTGTTGCGGCACATTGTACATATAGACGATAGCCGTATATTTGGGGTTGTCCTTCGGGAAATAGCCGCAGAAAGAAACCGCGTTGCGGTCGTAATTGTAGGCGCCGCGCTCCTGGTCCCAGATGTCGCGCGTGCCGGTCTTACCCGCAAACGGGCAGGTGGAATCCTTGTAATGGCGGCCCGTGCCGTAACGGCCCCAGACCACACTGTCCAGATAGTTGCGCGCCTTCTTCAGCGTCGCCTGCGACACCATCTGCTCCATCAGCACCTGCGACTCGAAAGTCTGGATGGTGTCAAACTCGTTGGAGACATACTTCACGAACAGCGGGGCCATCATCTTGCCGTCGTTGGCGATGGCATTGTAATAGATGAGCGTTCTCAGGATGGGGATGTTGAAACCCGCGCCGAAGCAGGTTCCGTAGTAATTGTCGAAGCGGCCGTCATTGCGGATGCCGGCAGGCATCAGGTCGCCCAACTGCGTATGGATGGTATCGAAAAATCCGAACTTGGCCAACTGGGCACGATACGCTGCAAAATTCCTCATTCCGTACGCATCAAAAATCATGGAAGCGATTCCGATGTTGGAGGAACGCTGGAAAACCTCGTTCGGGGTGCCCAACGTTTCGCCACGCACTTTGCTGTCGCTCTTGGTCTTGGAGATAAAAGCGCCCGATTTGGTCGGCACCTGAAACGTGTGGTTGAACATCGGATAGATGCAGGCAGTGTCGTTCGATTTCTTCTCCATGAAGGCTAACAACGAGGCCAGCTTGAACGTGGAACCCGGCTCCACTTTGGCATTGAGGGCATATTCCATGCTCTCGCAGTAATAGTTCGTGGTTCCCGGCGTGCGACGGAGGTTGGAGATGGCCTTGATTTCACCCGTCTTGGTTTCCATCACGATCACGCAACCCCACTCGGCATTCAACTCCTCCAATTTCTTGCTCAACTCGTTGTGCACCGCATTCTGGATCTCCAGATTCAAGGTGGTGTGGATATTGTGGCCATCCACCGGATCGATGCGGTCTTTGAGGGGCACCACGGCGTGGTTCAGCTCCAGATATTTCTTGCTGCCCTCCTCACCCGCAAGCACATCGTTCATGAAATACTCCAGTCCATATTTACGGTCTCCGTCGTTCATACCCAGAGTGCGGCGGCCCATCTCCCCGTACGGGTTGATGCGCACCGGCCACGACACAAAATTGATGAAACGGCTGAATGGCAACGTGTCGCTCACCGCCTTCGTCTTGCGGTCCACTTTCAATTTCACCATGCAGGGCAGGTGTTTGATGTAGGCTGTGTCGATGGAGGTAATCCACTGGTGCTCGTTCCAGAGCTTGGCCGTGAACACCGTAACATACCGCTGCTTTTTGTAGTTCTGGGAGAAGAGATTGTAATAATGTTTTTCAGAATATTGCGGGAAACGGTCTTTGAAACGGTCATAGAAGCCCGCCGCCATTTGTTTGATCATGTTATCCCTATACGCCTCGCTATACTGCTTGGAGGTGTATTCCTTGTGAAACGCCTTGCCGTCGAAGGCCACCTCGAACACCGTATAGTTGCCCATCAGCAGCCGGCCGTGGTCGTCGTAGATCTCTCCGCGTTCGGGACGTAGCGCGTTCTCCCGCACAAAGCAGTTGCAGGTGGAATCCACCCTGTCCTCCCAACCCTCCACGGTGGTATCGACACACTCCTTGCCCGTGCCCGAAGCCAACGCACTCTCGAAGAACGAGAGATAGCAGATCTTCACCACACAGGCTATGCCCAACAGCAACACGCCAATGCGTACCACTGTCATTCGCACAGCACTCACTCCGGTATTCTTGTCGTTAGGGTTCATGGGGGTTGTAAGGTTTGTAAGGTTCGTAAAGTTCTTAAAGTTCGTAAGGTTTATAAGGTTCGTAAGGTTTATAAGGTTCGTAAGGTTTATAAAGTTCAGTCTTTGGTCATTAGTCTTTAGTCTTTGGTCGTTAGTCTTTGGTTTTTGGTTTTTGAATTTTGATTTTTAATCTTTAATCTTCTAATCTTTTAATCTCCTATTCTTTTAATCTCCTATTCTCTCCTCCCCCACTTCCTCTTCTTCGGAGCCTCCCGCTTCACTCGTATCGTATAGTTTTGCTCCTCGTTCAGCACGTAGCCGCGGTCTTGCATTTTCTTGATCAGGATCTGGTTCTCCTCGTAGGGGATGAACTGGTTGTTGGCCTTGAGGCGGCTCAGTTCCGCCTTATACTGGTTTTCCAGCTGCGTGATCTTCTTTTTCTTCTCCGTAATGCGCTGCTCGCTGACCACCATCACGGCCATCAGCACCAGCACAAAGGCGACATACGGGTACCAACGGCGCATCTGACGGCTGAGCAGGAACTCGCCGCCAAACACGTCCTTGAGCACTTTGGACCATCCCCGTCTCTTCCGACCGGGATTCTCTTCGCTATGGGTTGTGGATCTCATGAGGCGTTACGATTATCTTTTCCGCCACACGCAGTTTCGCGCTGCGCGCACGGGGGTTGGTTAAGGTTTCTTCTGGGTCAGGTGTAATGGCTTTTCGGCTAATCAGTTTGAACGGGGTGAGCGGATTGCCGAAAAAATCCTTCTCCACCTCGCCTGCCAGGTTGCCGGCACGCATGAAGTTCTTCACCATGCGGTCCTCCAGAGAATGGTAGGCGATGACCACCAGCCTCCCGCCGGGATTCAACGCCGCCGTCGTCTGCAACAGGAAAGACTCCAGCACCTCCATCTCCTTGTTCACTTCAATCCGGATGGCCTGGAAAATCTTCGACAGGTATTTGTTCTCCTTCCCTTTCGGCAGACAGGGTTTCAACACCTCTGCCAGCTGAAGGGTAGTCTCAATGGACTGTTCCGCACGCGCTTTCACAATCTGGCGGGCCAGCCGGCGGCCTTCGGTGAGTTCACCGTAAGTATAGAACACACGGCTAAGCTGAGCCTCGTCGTAATTGTTCACCACATCACACGCCGAGCTGCCCGTCTGCGCGTTCATGCGCATGTCCAACGCGCCGTCCTTGCTATAGGAAAAACCCCGGTCGGGCGTGTCGATCTGATGTGAGGAGATGCCCAGGTCGGCGAGGATGCCGTCCACGGGATACGCATTATAATATTGTAGAAAACGTGTCAGGTTCTTGAAGTTGGAAGGGACGAACTGGAAACGACTGTCATCCAGAATGTTGGCGCGGCTGTCCGCATCCTGGTCGAAAGCAATGAGCCGGCCGGCTGCATCCAGTTTGTCCAAAATGGCCCTGGAATGGCCGCCACCACCGAAGGTGACATCCACGTAGGTGCCCGAGGGGTTCCACACCAGAGCATCCACCGACGGGTGCAGCAACACTGGGTTATGATAACTCATTCGCCACCTCCTTTCCTGTCTGATACTGGCCAAGATGTATTTTCTCGTTGAGCTTCTCCAACTCCTCAGGCGTCATGTCGAAGCGCTCATGATACTTGCCGCAATTCCAAATCTCTATCTTGCCGTTGTCAAGCAGGAGAACTATCTCTTTATCAATGTTATACTGCTCCATCAACGGCTTGGGAATCACGATACGGTCCTGTGCGTCGCACTCCAGATAGGCGGTGTTGCGCAGGAAAGCGTTCCGATACTGCTTGACGATGGTAAGGTTGCGGTCCAACGAGTTCAAATATGTCATCTGCCCCCCGTACGCCTTTTCCGACCAGAGCATGATGTGCTCGCCGAAACCATGCGTCACATAGAAGGCCTTACGCTCATCTTCGGGCAACGCCCTGAGCAAAGCCGCCGGCAGTTTCACCCGGCCGCTGCGCTCGATGGATACCTCCCAATAACCGTAATCGAAATTTGACATAATTTTATACTCTTTTGGATAGACAAAAATATATTTTTTTCAATATCATTTCCATAAAACACCTAAAAAAATTTATTAACACTAATTTTTCACGATAACATATTGATTATCAATATGGAAAAAATTGGAAAAATTTTATTCCACATACACGTTATCAACATTAAACTATTGATAACACGACACTTAAAATCAATTCTTTTATTATAAAAATTAAAATACTGAAAATCAATAATATAAACTCATACTTATGAAATATAGGTGTTTATAACCATCCTTCTCGCTGTCAAATTTCGAAACATTTTGGAAAAAATTGGAAAAAATTGGACAATTAAATCTTTTTGTACCTTTGCGCTCTAATTGCGCTGTTATGAAAAAAACATTCCTGCTTTTATGCATCGCGTGCCTGACGGTATGTTCGCACGCCCAGCCCGAGTTCGAAAACATCCTCCTGGAGAACAAAGTCTATATGGATGGCATCGGCAGTGTCACGTTGCGCCCGGTCGGGATGCTGCACCGCGACGCCATCGTATCGCTCGGCCAGGGCGAGGGCAGCGAGCTCTCGCTCCAGTTCGACGACCTGAAGGAGGAGAGCCGCTATTTCAAATACACCTTCATCCACTGCACGCACGACTGGAAGATCTCCGACATGAATCCCATCGAGTACATTGACGGTTTCATGGAGGATGTGATCGAGCAATACGACCACTCTTTCAACACCATGACGCATTATATCCACTACAGCCTGCAATTCCCCACCCCCAATATGAAATTCACGCTATCAGGCAATTACATCCTTTTTGTCTATGACGACACGCCCGACAATCCGGTGCTCACGCGGCGGTTCATGGTGACGGAGCCCGAGACTGTCGGAATAGAGGGGCATGTGCACGCCGCTTCCGATGTCAACGACCGGTTCACCAAGCAGGAGGTGGACTTCAGCATCAACACCGGCAGCTACCCCATCCGCAATCCGGTCATGACGGTACACGCCACCATCAAGCAGAACGGCCGCTGGGACAACGCCATCTACGGGCTCACCTACCGCTCCGGACACCCGGGAGGGCTCAGCTTCGATTACGACGACGGCCGCAACACGTTCCCGGGCGGGGCGGAGTTCCGCACCTTCGACATCAGCACCCTGAAGTCCAACGCCGACCGTATCGTGGGCATCACGTTCGCCAACCACGAGAACCAGGCTTACGTGCTGCAGGACGACGCGCGCCCCTTCGGCGCCTACGAAAGCCGCAGCACCATGAAGGGCGACTGCTTCTATCGCAACCGCGACATGCCCAACGCCTTCTCCGAAGATTACGTCAACACCCATTTCACCCTCAAGAGCGGGTTCCCCTTCACCGACGGCGACGTCTATGTGTTCGGCGCTCTCACCGACTGGCAGATCAAGCCCGAGGCCAAGCTGAAGTACAACCAAGTCTATCAATACTGGGAAACCGACTTCCTCCTCAAGCAGGGCATGTACAACTACCAGTACGTTTACGTGCCCCACGGCACCAACCTCATCGACGCCACCTACATCGAAGGCAGCCACTTCGAGACACAGAACGACTACACGGTGCTCATCTACTTCAGGGAAGAAGGCACCTCCTACGACCGCCTGATAGGAGCGAAGACGGTGAACGGTGAACGGTGAAAAGGTGAACGGTGAAAAGGTACACGGTGAAAAGGTACACGGTGAAAGGTGAAAGGTGAAAAGGTGAACGGTAAACGGTGAACGGGGCTCTTGTACCCTTGTACCGTGTACCCTGTACCCCTTTCACCCCATGCACCCTTGTACCGTGTACCCTTGTACCCTTTCACCCCATGTACCCTTGTACCGTGCACCCTTGTACCTCATGCACCCCTTTCACCCCATGTACCCATATTTTGTCATTTTCAAACATTTTTTTTGCACATTTTTGTTTTAAAATATAAATTATATTTGTAAAAATGTTATTTTTGCAGCGTAAAAATGTTAGGCATTTTTTACAGGAGGGCGGACACTTGTGACTGGATCAGCGACAACCCGAATTCCGACAACTAAACAATCTTTTCCGGATGTCCCTCCCCTTTTCTCCATTTTTTTTAATGGAGGAATGGGAAAATTGTCTGATGCCGAATCGTTAACCATTCTAAAACTCACGCACACTGGACTCGAACGAACTGCACTGGTTTGCACTGAAGGTTTTCTTCAACAAGGTTCTTTGGACCGAATCCGAGCTGAAGAGGATCTCTGTCGAATGCTACTACCCGACCAAGCTCGTGGAGCATGAGCATCATGGCCAACGCACGGTGGTGAAGGAACCCGCCGTCAGCTCGCTCATCTTTTTCCACAGCACGGTCTCGCAGGCCGAGGCAGTCCAAAAGGAACTCGAAGGACATGTCATCCTTTACCGGTACCGCAGCTCCAAGCACCCTGCCGTCATCCCCGACCGCGAGATGAACGCCTTCAAGATGGTGACCTCCGGCGGCAACCCCGACCTCGAATACCTGGACGCCGAAGCCGTCAACTTCAAGAAAGGCCAACGCGTCCGCGTCACCGGCGGAATCTTTGAGGGCGCCGAAGGCTACATCCAGCGCATACACGGCAACAAACGCCTCGTCGTCGCCATCGAAGGCATCGTCGCCGTCGCCACCTCCTACATCCCCTCCTGCTTCCTCCAGAAAATCGAACCCTGAACGATGACCTTGAACTTTGAACCTTGAACCTTGAACCTTAAACCTTAAACCTTGAACTTTAAACTTTAAACTTTAAACTTTAAACTTTGAACTTTGAACCCTAATCTCCTAATCTTTAATCTCCTAATCTTCTAATCTCTCAACTCTAAACTCTTCTACTACCCCGGCCTTCGGCCACCCCTTCTACATAGAAGGGGAATTATAAACTCCCATCGAATCACTAAATTCCCCCTCATATCATGAAAAACCACATCATCCCATTTTTGGCAGTTTTATTGTTGATGTCTTCTTGCGCCACCAACAAAAATATCAACTATTTCCAGGATATCCAAAAGCACAAGGATACCACCACCTCCACGGTGGAGATGCCCGACCCCTACATCCGCCTGCGACCGGAGGACAAGATTTACATCCAGGTCAACAGCCGCGACCCGGAACTGGCAGCCCTGTTCAACTTGAACACCCGCGACCAGCAAACATCAACGACAAGAAGAGAGCTGGGTTATACGGTTCTGACAGACGGGACGATTGATTTCCCCGTGTTGGGCTACATTCCCGTGGCTGGCAAAACCCGTGACGAAGTGGCGGCTTACATCAAAACGGAATTGATCAACCGAAACTTGGTTAACGACCCCGTGGTCACCGTGGATTTCATGAACCTGCAATTCTCCATCATGGGTGAAGTGAACAATCCGGGAACATACAACATCACCCATAACAGTTTCACCATCCTGGATGCCCTCTCAGCCGCAGGAGACATGAACATCAGCGGCAAGCGTAAAAATGTGCTGCTGCTCCGCCCCGACAGCCTCGGACAGATGACGGCTTACAACATCGACATGCGCGATTTTGCCAGCGTGCAAAACTCCCCCGCCTATTACATCCACCAAAACGACCACATCTACGTGGAGCCCAACAAGAAAAAGGCCAATGAATCCACCGTGAACGGCAACACCGTCCAATCTGTGAGTTTCTGGATGTCTTTCATCACATTCATCTCCTCCATCGCAACAACCGTATCCATTTGGCTGACCAAATAGTTTTTTAACCGACAATCCTAAACCCTTAATTTCTACTCAATGGAAGAAAATCAAAACAACAGCATAACGAGTGCTGAGCAGCAAGGCGAGAATGGCTTTGACATAAAGGCGATTTTTTACCTGTGTCTCTCCCGCTGGTACTGGTTCCTGATTTCCGTAATCGTGATGTTGGGTCTGTCCACCTTCTATCTGCTCAAAACAGTTCCGCAATACACCCGGTCCGCCAAGATGTTGGTGAAGTCCGACGACAAAGGACGCTCCGCCATGGATGTGAGCGACATCTCCGACTTGGGGCTGTTTCGTAATGAAGTCAACATCAATAACGAACTGATGACCATCACCTCTCTCGACAACATCGAACAGGTGGTGCGGAATCTGCATTTAGACATGAATTATTCCCAAGAGGGTCTGTTTCATCCCGAAGTGTTGTATGGCAAGTCTCTCCCGGTAAAAGCGGAGATCATAGGCATCAATGACCAGACTTCAGCATCATTCGAGATGAAAATCCAGAAAAACAAGGTCACTCTTTCGGATTTCGTTTTGAATGGAGAGGAAAAAAGCGGTACCGTGACGGCAAAGCTGAAGGATACCATAGCTACACCAGTCGGAACGGTTTGCATACGAGGCACCGAATATTTTGTCCCCTCCGAAAAATATGCCCCCATTAAGGTAACCCGGCGCCCAATTGCCGCCGCTGCAAGTACCTACAAAGGTCGGATCAGCGTGGAATTGGCAGCAAAACAGACGGATGTCATGGCCATCACATGCGTGGACATCTCCCAAAGCAGAGCCGATGATGTGATCAACATGCTGATTGCCGTCTATAACGGCAACTGGTTACGGGACAAGAACCAGATTACGGTAAGCACCTCCCTCTTTATCAATGACCGTCTGCAGGTGATTGAACAGGAGTTGGGCAGTGTGGAAAGCGACATCTCCTCCTACAAAAGCGTGAACCTGATGCCGGATGTGGATGCCGTAGCCAACATGTACTTAACCGAAAGCGGTGCCACCAAAAACAGGATTACCGACATCAACAACCAGATTTCGCTCACCCGCTATATCCGCAATTTCTTAGCCAATGAGGCTGGCAGAGACCAACTGCTGCCGGTGGCTTCCGGCATCACGGGCGGCAATATCGAGAGCCAGATCAGCAGTTACAATACCATGATGCTGCGCCGCAACAGTCTGGTGGCCAACAGCAGCGAACATAACCCCCTCGTGCAGGATATGGATGCAAAACTGGCCACCATGCGCCAAACCATTATTGCCAGTATTGACAACCAACTGGCAACGCAACAACGCTTGTTGAGCAGCCTGCAGGGCACCGACCGGCAAATCAGCGCCCATCTGGCCGCCAACCCCAACCAGGCCAAATACCTGCTCTCCGTGGAACGTCAGCAAAAGGTGAAAGAGGCCCTTTACCTCTTCCTCCTCCAGAAACGCGAGGAGAATGAGCTCTCCCAAGCCTTCACTGCCTACAACACCCGCATCATCGAAAAACCGCACGGTCCGGGCGGCCCCTCAAAACCGAACAAGCTCATGGTCAGACTGATCGCCCTTATCATTGGTCTGGCCATCCCCGCCCTGATTCTTTACCTCCAAGAGTTTCTGGATACAACAGTGCGCGGGCGTAAGGATCTGGAAAAATCCACCGTGCCCTTTATCGGAGAAATCCCATTGGCCTTGAGTCCTGCCGAACAGAAAAAGCAAAAGAAGGCGATGCGGAAATTGAGAAAGCAAGGAAATAAGAAGAACGAAACGGAAGAGCAAGAGGTGAAAAAGGGATTTGCAGGAGGCGTGATGGTGAAGCCAGGCAGTCGTAATATCATCAACGAGGCTTTCCGTGTGCTGCGTACCAATATCGAGTTCATGGCCAAAGACAAGAATTCCAATGTCTTCATGCTCACCTCCTTCAACCCGGGATCCGGCAAATCCTTCATCACCATCAATGTGGCGGTCGCCTTGGCCATCAAGAAACGGAAGGTTCTTGTGATTGACGGTGACTTGCGCCATGCCTCCCTCTCCTCCTATATCTTCTCACCGAAGAAAGGATTGGCCAACTACCTGGCACGGCAGACGGATGATATCAATGAGGTGATTATCCACAGCGATGACTACCCAGGACTGAACTACCTGCCAGTAGGTACGATTCCGCCCAACCCGACGGAGCTGCTGGAGGACGAGCGCTTCGGGAAACTTATAGAAGGTTTCCGCGAGGAGTACGATTATGTGATTATCGACTGTCCGCCAGTCGATATTGTGGCCGACCCGCAGATTATCAACAACTATGTGGACCGCACCATCTTCGTGGTTCGTGTCGGATTGATGGAGCGCAAGTTGTTGCCCGAAATCGAGAGCCTCTACAAGAACCAAAAATACAAAAACCTCTCTATCGTACTCAATGCCACCACAGGCTCCGACGGTCGTTACGGATACAGCCGCTACGGCTACCGATATGGTTACAAATACGGCTACAAGTACGGCTATCGCTATGGCTATAAATACGGCTACAGCTATGGCCACAACCACTACGGCTACTATCATGACGATGAGGAGGAGAAGTAGAGATTAGAAGATTAGAAGATTAAAGATTAGAATTCCCCTTCTATTCTAGAAGGGGTGGCCGCAGGCCGGGGTAGTAATATAAAAAAAACAGATAAATCCCCTTCTATTCTAGAAGGGGTGCCCGAAGGGCGGGGTAGTAATATATGTTCACAAAATACACTATCATTTCCCAACTTAAGGGTTTCACCGACTGCCACTCCCACATTCTGTACGGGGTGGATGACGGGGTGAAAACCTTGGAGGTATCGTTGAAAGTACTGCAACGATACGAAGAGATAGGCATTGCCGAAGTATGGTGCACCCCGCATATCATGGAGGATGTGCCCAACACGACAGAAGCGTTACGTGCGCGTTTTGCAGAACTGAAAGCGGCCTACAACGACCCCATACGGTTGCACCTCGCCGCCGAGTACATGATGGACCAGCTTTTTGAAGAAAGACTCGAAAAAAACGACCTGCTTCCCCTCGGGGAAGAGGGCAACCATCTGCTCGTGGAAACCTCCTACTTCACCCCACCCATGGGCATGCACGATATCCTGAAACGGATCAAATCCTTGGGGTATTTCCCCATACTCGCCCACCCCGAACGCTATGTCTATATGGATAAGAAGGACTACCGCACCCTTAAAGAGAAAGAGATTCTGTTCCAACTCAACCTTTCCTCTCTCGCCGGTGCCTATGGTCCCGAAGCCGAAAAAAAGGCCCGCTGGCTCCTCAAGAAAGGCTTCTACAACTACGCCGGCTCCGACCTCCACTCCCTCCGCAACATGGAATTTTGGGAGAAAAGAATCCCCAAACGCTACGCGGAAGCTATTAAGATATTAGAACATTAATATATTTCGAAAAGAATATAAATTATTAATTTTTAACTATTTCCATTTATGAAAAAAACTATTTTAATGGCCGTTTGTTTATTGTTAACGGCAAGTTTCGCATTCGCACAAAGCGACACCACATCCAACAAAAAGAACAGCAAATTCCACGGCACCGTGATGAGCAAGCCAAACAAAGTGGACTATGGTTTGTACTATGGCTATGGTGGTGGCAACCTTGCCAACACCGGCGGTTTGGTCCTCGATATCAACTGTGCCAAAAACAACTACCGTACCCGCATTGCCTTGGAGGGTTTGCAAAGATGGTATTGGGTAGGCGCTTCCGTTCATGCCCAATATTTGATTCCCATCGTAGGGGGGCTCTATTTCTATCCTTCTGTCGGTATCCGGGGTGAAATTCATGCCGTTGATGCATGGCGCATGGCGTATTGCGACAAGCACGATATTGAATACGACCCGAACGCGAAGTGGGGTCCTGGCAGTTGGGGCATCGGTGCCGATTTTGGTGGAGGCTTAGAGTATCAGTTCTGCCCCTACGTGGCACTTTTTGCGGAAGGCAAATACTCTGTCTTGTACAACACCAACCACCGTTGGCAAGCCAACATCGGCCTCACCTTCCACTTCGGAAAAGGGCATAGAGAAGCCAACAACGAATAAATTCTGGTTCAAGGTTTAAGGTTCAAGGTTCAAGGTATGGCAAAGGTGCAAAAATTTGAAGATCTTGAAATCTTCCAGTCAGCTCGCGATCTCTGCAAGGAGGTCTATGCCATCACAAAGGACGGAGAATTTCACAAAGACATGAGATTTGTACAACAAATCCATGCTTCAGCGGGTTCGGTGATGGACAACATTGCCGAAGGCTTTGAACGGGAAGGAAATAAAGAGTTCATCAACTTCTTATATATAGCCAAGGGCTCTTGTGGTGAAGTGCGAAGCCAGATTATTAGAGCTTCTGACGTCGGCTTTATTGACAACGATACTGCTACTCGATTATACAACGACTGCATAAGTCTCAGCAAAGCAATCAGCAAATTCATCAAAACACTAAAAGAAAGCAGTTTTACCGGTTCAAAATTCAAAGTACCCCCTACCCTAAAACCTTAAACTTTAAACTTTAAACTTTGAACTTTAAACCTTAAACTTTAAACTTTAAACCCAATATCATGATTAACGTTGGAATTATCGGCTGTGGCTTCGTTGGCGGAGCCCTCAAAGATTGGCTGGAGCACAACAATCCGGAGTGCAAGCTCTTCATCAGCGACCCTCCCAAAGGGTACAATGATGATTTGAGCCAAATCGATATTGCATTTCTGCAAATTCATGTTCCTACGAAAGATGACGGGACGCAGGATCTCCGGCTTATGAAGGAGCTCATCTGCAACCTCCCCAATGTCCCCGTGTTCGTCCGCACCACCATCCTGCCTGGCACCAGCGAAAAACTTTCAAAGGAAACCGGCCACCAGGTCTGCTATATGCCCGAGTTCCTCACCGAGCGCACGCATATTGAGGATTTCAAGAAGCAGACCATGGTCTTCACGGGTGCTCATGAGCTGCTTGCCAAAATTTTTGTGGGCAAAAAGTTTACCATCATGACTCCGCTAGAGGCTGAACTGACCAAATACATGCACAATGTGTTCGGTGCCTATAAAGTTACTTACTTCAATGCTTGCCGTGAATACTGCGAGCAGATGGGCGCGGACTGGCGCAAAGTGCATACGGGTGTTTTGCTCTCAGGCTACATCAACGACACCCACACCTACGTACCCGGTCCCGATGGAAAGTTCGGCTATGGTGGCAAATGCTTCCCCAAGGATGTGAACGCCTTTGCCAAAATAACGGAAGGCACGCCCCTCGGAACCCTTTTGGAACATTTGCATGAGTTGAATGTGCATTTCCGTGGAGAAGAGGAGCATATATAACTTTTAAACTTTGAACTTTAAACTTTAAACTAATTTCATCATGTCAGTTTTCAAAGACAAAACCCTCCTCATCACCGGCGGTACCGGTAGCTTCGGCAATGCCGTGCTGAACCGCTTCTTGCGCACCGACATTGGTGAAATCCGCATCTTCTCACGTGACGAAAAAAAACAGGACGACATGCGCCACGACTTCCAAGCTCGTATGCCTGAAGTGGCCAATAAAATCAAGTTTTATATCGGTGACATCCGCAACAAAAGCACGTTGAAATACGCTATGCAAAATGTGGACTATGTCTTCCATGCTGCCGCCCTCAAGCAAGTTCCAAGTTGCGAGTTTTTCCCAATGGAGGCAGTGAAGACCAACGTGATTGGTACGGACAATGTCCTCGATGCGGCCATTGCTGCCGGCGTGAAGTGCGTGATTTGCCTCTCAACTGATAAGGCCGCTTATCCCATCAACGCAATGGGCATTACCAAGGCTATCGAGGAGAAGATTGCCGTGGCCAAGAGCCGCTTGAGTGGTGACACAAAAATCTGTTGCACCCGCTATGGCAATGTGATGTGCAGCCGCGGCAGCGTGATCCCACTTTGGATAGACCAGATCCGCAAGGGCAACCCCATCACTCTTACCGAACCTAATATGACCCGTTTCATCATGTCACTCGAAGAAGCTGTTGACCTCGTGCTCTTCGCCTTCGAACACGGCAACAATGGTGATATTATGGTTCAGAAGGCACCCGCCTGCACTATCCAAACTCAGGCTGAAGCGGTGTGCGAACTCTTCAAACACCAAAGCCCCCTCCCGACCTCCCCCTCAGGGGGAGGAGGCCCTGAGATTCGCGTCATCGGTATCCGCCACGGCGAGAAAATGTACGAAACCCTCCTCACCAAAGAAGAGGCGGCAAAAGCTATCGACATGGGCAATTTCTACGCTGTTCCTGCCGACAACCGCGACCTCAACTACGACAAATTCTTCAAGGAAGGCGACACCAAACGTGCCACCATCGAAGAATTCAACAGCAATAACACCCGCCGCTTGAATCTTGAAGAAACCAAGGCGAAGATTGCTTCGCTGACGTACATCCAGAATGAGTTGAACGGTATCCCGAATTTAGTATAGTAATGAAGATACTAGTTACAGGAGCAAAAGGGTTCGTTGGAAAGAATCTCTGCTGGGCGCTGAAGAACATACAGGCCGGCAAGGACAAACGTTTCCCGAACCTGAATATTGACGAAGTTTTTGAGTACGATATCGATACCGAACCTCAAGTCTCCCCTAAGGGGGGAGATTTAGAGGGGGCTCATCCAGTATTGGATGCATGGTGCAAGGATTGCGACTTCGTGTTCAACCTCGCAGGTGTGAACCGTCCTCAGAACCAAGAAGAGTTCATGCAGGGCAACTTCGGATTTGCAAGCACGCTTCTCGATACCCTTAAGAAACACGGCAACAGATGTCCGGTGATGCTGTCAAGTTCACAACAGGCTTCTTTGACAGGCCGTTTCGGTAACAGCGAATATGGCCGCAGCAAGAGAGCAGGCGAGGATTTGTTCCTGGAATATGAAAGGGAATTCCTACAACAGCCCCCCACTAACTCCCCCCTCAGGGGGGAGAATGAAAACCCTCCCTTGAGGGGAGGGAAGGGGGGGGCTCCCAGGGTGCTCATTTATCGTTTCCCGAATCTCTTTGGTAAATGGTGCCGCCCCAACTACAATAGCGCTGTGGCCACCTTCTGCAATGCCTTCGCCAACGACCTGCCTTATACCGTGAACGACCCGTCTGTAGAGCTCGAACTCCTCTATATCGATGACCTTGTGGATGAAATGATAAGGGCACTCTGCCCCCACCCGACCTCCCCCTCAAGGGGAGGAGAACATCGGTGTGAGTTTGAAGGACTTGATGTGATACCTAAGGAAGATGGGCGTTACTGTTACGTTCCGACAACGTACAAAGTGACATTAGGCCAGATAGTAAGTCTCTTGGAGCAGTTCCATGCAAATGGTACATTACAAATACCTTTCAAAGAAATAACGCTCCCCCTTGAGGGGGGAGTTGGAGGGGGGCTTCTCCCCCCTGAGGGGGGAGCCGGAGGGGGGCCGCACTTCGCCAAAAAACTATACTCGACATATCTCTCGTATCTGCCCAAGGAGAAAGTCGCCTTCCCGCTGAAAATGAACGTGGATGACAGAGGTTCGTTCACCGAGCTGGTGCATACGCTGAACTGCGGACAGGTTTCTATTAATATAAGTAAGCCAGGCATCACCAAAGGTCAGCACTGGCATAATACCAAGTGGGAGTTCTTCATCGTGGTGAGCGGTCATGGCTTGATTCAGCAGAGAGGAATCAGCCCCACCCAACCCTCCCCTCAGGGGAGGGCTACAACACTCCCCCTTGAGGGGGGAGCTGGAGGGGGGCTTTGGAATACGGCAGATCCTTGCTTGTACGAAGAACTGAAAGAGAAGGCTGAGAGCATGCGGAAGAATCCTACGGAGGCGGAGTCTGTGATGTGGAAAATGTTGAGAGGGAAAAATCTTGATGCTAAATTCCGAAGACAACACATAATTGGAGACTATATTGTTGATTTTGTATGTCTGGATAAACAGTTGGTCATCGAACTGGACGGAGGTTATCATAATGACCCTGAACAGCGGAAACTTGACAGACAAAGAACCAATTTCCTCCAGTCGAAAGGTTTCAGTGTTTTGCGCTTCACTAACGAAGAAGTACTTCTAAATACAGAAGAAACCATAAGCATAATCAAGAACGCTCTTAGGTATTTAACTCCCTCTCCTGAGGAGAGGGCTGGGGAGAGGCTGGTATTGAATTGGTTTGTTTCGGGGAATCAAATCGAAGCTGTCCACATGCTCCCCGGCTATACCCACAAAATCATCAATTTAAGCGATAGGAATGATTTGGTGACGGTGATGTATTGCAACGAAATCTTCAATCCAAATAAACCTGATACATTTTTTGAAATAGTATAAGCCCCCAGGGGGAGGGGTTGAAAGAAAAAGATATTAAAAAAAAAATGAATATGAATAAACAAAGTAATATTGATAGCCCAGTTCTCCCCCCAGAGGGGGGAGTTAGAGGGGGGCTTTTCGCTAACAACGGCAAGCTTAAGCTTCTCATCATCGTGGGCACCCGCCCCGAAATCATCCGCCTTGCTGCGGTCATCAATAAATGCCGCCAGTATTTCGACTGCCTGTTGGCGCATACGGGCCAGAACTATGACTATAATTTGAACGGTGTCTTTTTTAAAGACCTCAAACTGGCCGACCCCGACATCTATATGGAGGCCGTTGGCAACGACCTGGGCGAGACCATGGGTAACATTATCGCCAAGAGCTACCAATTGATGGAGGAAATCAAGCCTGATGCCGTACTCGTTTTGGGCGACACCAACTCTTGCCTTAGCGTCATTGGTGCCAAGCGTCTCCACATCCCCATCTTCCACATGGAAGCCGGCAACCGCTGCAAGGATGAATGTCTGCCAGAGGAGACCAACCGCCGCATTGTCGATATTATCAGCGATGTGAACATGGCGTATTCAGAGCATGCCCGTCGCTATCTAGCCGATTGCGGTCTGCCGAAAGAAAGAACCTATGTAACAGGTTCCCCTATGGCGGAGGTCCTTCGCAACAACTTGGCTGAGATTGAGGCCAGCGATATCTTGCAACGACTGAACAAAGAGCTGCAAGGAAAGAGTCTCTCCCCCCTGAGGGGGGAGCCGGAAGGGGGCTGGTTGGAGAAAGGCAAATACATTTTGCTTTCAGCCCACCGTGAAGAGAATATCGACACCGAAAAGAACTTTATGAGCCTCTTCACCGCCATCAACAAGATGGCCGAGAAGTACGACATGCCGATATTGTATAGTTGCCATCCTCGTTCAAAGAAACGTCTTGAGGCAAGCGGATTCAAACTCGACCGACGTGTCATCCAGCATGAGCCTCTGGGCTTCCACGACTATAACTGCCTCCAGATGAATGCCTTCGCAGTGGTGAGCGACAGCGGCACCCTGCCCGAAGAGTCATCCTTCTTCACCAGCGTGGGCCATCCTTTCCCGGCCGTGTGTATCCGTACTTCCACAGAGCGTCCCGAGGCTCTTGATAAAGGCTGCTTCGTACTCAGCGGCATCGACACCGTTGGTCTGCTCCAGAGTGTCGATGTGGCTGTAAGTCTTATCAATGACGGACACCCTGGCATCCCGGTGCCGGACTATGTTGATGAGAATGTGAGCACCAAAGTAGTCCGTTTCATCCAGAGCTATGTGGGTGTGGTGAACAAGATGGTCTGGAGGAAGTTTTAACAGACGACTCATAGCCATCTCTACCTGGTCGACGAAGTGATGGTGAGCCTGTCGAACTTTCCGAGTAAGCGAGAACAAAAAGAGAGCAAGAAGCCCCGAGGGGCAGGTGCCGAAATGTTAAAAACAAAAAATTCTGCCGTAATCCTGAGTTAATCCAGCGGTAATCCTGCACAGACCCCGCATGTTGGAAAACGAGGGTGAAATGCGTTTATACAATAAAAAAAGAAACCATCCGTTCAAACTTAAATAGAGTTTAAATATATAACAATGGCTACGAGCGGTAACATTCAATCCATAAAAGACGGTCACTCCGTGAAAGAGGCTGTTGTGTTCTTTTCAGTAACGCCGGCTATTCTAGATCCCAAATCCTATAAGGAACTGGTTCTGGAAGGAGGTGCTTTGCATGGCAAGTACCAAAGATACGAACCTATTAAGAATATCACGGTTCACTTCAACCAGCAGACTTCAGAAACCACAATCGAACAGTCACAAGATAACGGTTTCAAGTTGTTGTCGTTTGCCGAAGGTGAATTGACAACGCTCGTCCAGGGCATCAACCAAAAGGACAAGGCGATGTTTACATTCAACACCCTGAAGTATAGGAATTGGGAAACGTTTTGGAGCGAAGTGAAACAATGCCTCAACGCTGTAGTTGCGCATCATACGGGCTATTTGGTCAAGTCGTTCGGTCTTTTGTATATTGATGAGTTCAGGGCAGTCAATCCTATGGAATTCCAATTGTCGCAACTCTTCGAATTGAAGTCAGAATTTGTCCCTCGTACCATATCAAGCAGCAATTTGCTCGATTATAACTTGAATTTCAGAAAAGAGGAAAATGGCCGTCAATGGGCTGAAAACCTCACGGTGAATATTGATAATAACCAAAAGGTCATTACCATAAACAACAATGTGACTTTTTCCATTGTTCCGGCAAGTATTTCGGAGTTGATTGAAAGTACCGATTTGGAAGAGTATTTGTATTTTGCCCACAACGAGAACAAGAAAGTGCTCAAGGATTTGTTGAAACAGGACATATGTAAAATGATAGGACTATGATCACACTCCCTCCACAACCCGCCATTGCCATAGAGCAAATCATATATACGCAACCGTCAACTGTGCCGACATACCAGTTGACCTACGATTTTTTGAAGGAACAGATAGCTACCGCTGTTATGCCATCGGTGAAAAATAAAATAAGTGCTTTTTTGATGCTTGAAGAGAATTGGGACGGCTATGGGGCTTCTCGTTTAAGCGAGAGTGTGGCGAAAAATGCCTTCAAGTTTCTTGATGCTGCCCGTGGTTGTGGCTATTGCCCGTCAACTGACGACGATGTCACCCTTACGCCCTATGGGACCATTGTTATCGATTATTCGTCAGAAGCTGGTTTGGTTTCTGTTGAGATAGGCTTGAAGAAGATAGGTTACTTTACTGACTTCGAGAACGGAGTCAATCATTATTCCAAAGGTGTTGTCACCTCGTTTCGGACGGTGCCCCAAAGAATAAAAGATAATCTGTCAAGACTATAAAAAGCAGCAGACGATGTTAGTGCCAAAGAAGTTGGATCCAACCGAGGAGTGTATTCGTTGTGTTTTTCACCCTTTGATGTATAGCAATAGCAGGAAGCAGCTTCGGCGTGAGGCAATGCTTCCGCCTTCAGGCAGCAATAAGGTTTCGCTTCTTCGTTTGGCCTATGCCGAGGGTGGTCTTCCTTTTTGTGTCAATCATGGCAAGTCGTTGTTGATTAGTGGACAAACCTTTGTTGGGTTGGCATCCGTCACACCTCAGATGATCAGCGAGTGTTCCGACAATATACTGAAGCCACATTCCATGGGTGCCGAAGTTGTTTATGCACCTATGCATAAGGGGGAATATGTTGACACAACCATCGACATCGATACACAGGACCCGTCCGTTGAGTTGCCTATGCATGCCGATTTGACCTATACCGATAAGGATGAAGACGATGTGAAGACCATACGTAGAATGTTTGCAAATGAATTGGTGAAACGCGCCAGTTTAGTATCAGATGCCTTTAAGGTAGAATAGTAACTGTCATATCTCATACCTCATACCTCAAACTTCATACATCATACATCTTACATCTAAAAACGGTTAATCCCGCGCGGATTATTCCCCGGCGTTAAAATCCCATGCGGTTCAACGACCTTGCAAAGTTCAAATCCCAAAGCCTGGCCATCATTGCCAACCGCTACGATGCTTGTTTGGACGATGTGGATGAGAAGGTTTATATGAGGGATATTTTCAAGAGGGTTTGAGAATGCAAGATACAACTACGGCAACTGCAGAGGAATTTCACTTATATAGATGATATTGTAGAAGGTGTTGTAAGAGTTATAAAGAAGACACCAGAGAGAAAGACTGGCGAGGATGGTTTGCCCATATCGCCATACGCTATATACAATACAGGTGGGGGCCAGCCTGAGAGCCTGCTCGATTTCGTGCAAATTCTCCAGGAAGAGCTCCTCCGTGCGGGCATCCTGCCGCAAGACTATGATTTCGAGGCGCATAAAGAACTTGTTCCGACGCAGCCAGGTGATGTGCCGACCACATACGCTGATGCTACCACACTTGAAAGAGATTTCGGATTTACACCTAAGATAACGCTGAGGGAAGCATTGAGGAAATTTGCGGAGTGGTATAAGGATTATTATAAAAAAAAATAGCTATGGAACTCAATGGAAGTTAAACCGAAAAGAACCTCATGGAGGCCTTCGCTAGCGAATCCATGGCTCGTAACAAATATACGTATTAGAGATATGGAGCAAGGTAAAGAGTATTACGCTTTTATTAGCTATAGTCAAATGGATGAAGAATGGGCTGTTTGGTTGCATTATGAATTGGAACATTACCATTTGCCGAAGGAAATAATGGATGCACATCCCGACTTACCCAAGTTTTTTGGTCCTGTTTTTAAGGATATTGATGAGCTAAAAGCTGGCAATCTTTCGGAACAGATACACAATGCCTTGTATTCATCAAAATATCTTATTGTGATTTGTTCTCCGAGTGCAGCAGTATCCGAATGGGTAGACAAGGAAATTACAGACTTCATTGAAATTGGGAAAAGTAAAGGTGTTAACAATACCAGGAATGTTTTTCCATTCATTGTAGCAGGCCATCCTTATTCAAAAAATAAAAGTGAGGAGTGTTTTCCGAAATCTTTACTCTATCTCTCAAAAGAGCAGCAACAGATAGGAGCTAATGTTAATGATATTGAACGTTATGGAAATGATAATGTAAATTGGAATGGTAGAGATAAGGCTTTTGTCAAAATAATTGCTGGATTGTTGCCTAATATTGCTTTCGATGATTTGTGGAAGCGTTATGAGAGGGAGAAAATTGAGAAAGAGAGACTGGAACGAGAAGAGAAAGAAAGGTTTATGCGTATGCAGTCCCGTTTTGTATCGGAAAAAATAAATGAACTGACGAACAGTTCTTCACTTGCACAGTGTTTGGCTTTGGAAGTTCTACCCCAAGACATGGAAAGCCCCCAAAGACCATTTACATTCGAGGCTGAAAGGGCTTTGAGGGAATCTACGTTGAAGAATTTAGAAACTCTAATAGGACACACCTATAGCGTAAATAGTTTATCCTTTAACTCGGATGGGAAGCGTGTCGCTTCTATTGCAGATGATTTCACTATAAGAATTTGGAATTCGGAAACTGGCGCATTAATCAGGATTATTAAAACAGATCATCCTTTTGGTCGCTGTGTGAAGTTTTCTCCTGATGATACTACATTGTTTGCCGTCTTTGGTGACGGGACATTGATAACCTGCAATGTCAATGATGATGAATCAATGAAGGAGTTGGATTTTAACAAAATCTTAAATACAAAACGTCCGGCGAGTTGTGTCAGTTCAATGGCGATTAATTCAGAAGGGGTTGTACTTGCAATTGGTACAAGTGAGGGGGATATATTTTTGTTAAATTTGGAAACTGAAGAAACGACTTCTATAGAAGTGGAACCCGTATTGTCTGTTGCATTTAGTCCTGACGGGAAAAGTCTTGTGTCAACAACAGAGGAAAGTCTTTGCATTTGGGATTTGGAAAAGGGCACATGTGGTTCAATTGGTTTAAAAGAAGGTTTAGAGCCTCAGAATGCCAATGCCATATTTAGTCCCGACGGAGATAAAGTGGCTTTTATTTTCGATAATATTATTGGAGTCGTAGATGTCAAAAAAAATGGTCGGGCAAAAGAATTTGGATATGACGATTCCAAATATGTATCACTTGCATACTGTGATAATGGGAAACATATTGTTACTGTTTCGGAATATGGGGAAATCAAGATATGGGATGTCGAGAAACGACAGGCAATATATGTAGATAAGAGTGTACTGCGAAATGTTAATCACGTGACATTCGATGCAAAAGGCTTCCGTGCAGGATTGGTAGTTGACGGAAAAACAATCGTGGTACAGAATCTCAAGCCGGAGTGGATAACCAGAATGTCAGTTGTGAGCAGAGGCCTTATTGGATCTATTGCTTATAGTCCGGATGGGAAGTATCTTGTCTCTGGTAGTGTAGAATGTGAAAAGGATGTTTTGGTAGTAGAGAATGTTAATACAGGTCAAGTTTTAAAGTTTTTCTCAGGTCATACAGATCGCATCTGGTCGGTGTCATATAGTCCTGATGGGGGAAAAATAGTATCTTCTTCATATGATGGTACGGTTCGTGTTTGGGATATTGAGAAGGGGAAATGCATAAAAACACTTACAATAGCTTTTGTCGTAAATGAGCCGACAGCTGCCACGTATGCAGTGTTTAGTCCAGATGGGCAAAAAGTTGCTGTAGCAACATACAATGGCTACGTGGTAGTATGGAGTATAAATTGCAATAGGATATTATACAAGCTGAAGCATTCATCCAATCCTGTTTGGTCTGTCTCTTTTAGTTCTGATGGAAAGAGTCTTGCGTCTTCATCATTGGACAGGGATGTCAAAATATGGAATGTGGAAACTGGATGCCTGACAAATGTCCTAAAAGGACACACGGACTCGGTGAATTCTGTGGATTTCAGCCCAGAGGGAAAATACCTCCTTTCTGCAGGATCGGACAAAACAGCGATTATTTGGGATCTGGCAATGGGTAAGATACTAAAGAAAATGGGGATGACTGCAAGTGGGAATACGCCTTTCCCTGCTACTGTCAAAACAAAAAAACAAAATGACACATTGCAGTTGATAAACTATGCGGAAAAGTTAGGATTGATGGGCAAGCAGATAAAAGGTATGCCGTCAGCCTTTTACAGTTCTGACGGAAAATATATAGTCTCCACATTGTTTTTTGACACTCTGACAATATGGGCTTCTGAAACAGGACAGGAGGTTCTCTCTTTGTCAGGTTACACTGATTCTGTAAATTGTGTCAGGTTCAGCCCCAAAGGGAATCAAATAGCCTCAGTGTCAGCAGATGGCATCATGATTGTATGGAATTATCCGTCCCTCCAAGAACTTATTGATCAAACACAAGAGCGTGTTAAATATCGACCACTTACTTCGAATGAACGTAGGATATATTATCTGGAATAAGAAATGAAAACCCCATTGTCAGTCCATACTCTTTTCCATTCAGAGAATAAAGAAGGGGAGAAGATTTATTCTGAGTTGTATAAACTCTTGTGTAGAGATGTTGATAATCCTTTCTCTGACGGATTGGATATACCAGTGTACTATGCATCAGGTGATGACACCTCTGAGATTCAATTGGCAAACTCAAGCAGCAAAAAGCGAGTGTTACTGCTGTTTATTGATATCCATATGTTTTGCTCCAAAGTATGGAGAAACAAGATTTCAGAAATTGTCAGTTCTGATGATGACAATACGCTAATTGTTGGTATTAAACAGTATAAACACTCTTTCTCTATCAACAAACAAATTGGAGAAATCCAGTCAATTGTGGTTGATCATGGGGAAAAGGATAAGGTGTCAATGTTTGAGAACAATCACTGGCTGGTGTTTACAACTCAACTTTTCGACCTTCTGATTCGATTTTTGAAAGGTAAAAAAGAGGAAAAAACACCAATTAAAGTTTTCATTAGTCATTCAAAGCAAGGAAACAAGACCGTAGATAGAGAAGGAGAAACAACCGCCAAGGCAGTACGCGAGTTTCTTTATGCTGATACCAAGTTAAACTCCTTTTTCGACGTTCATGATATTCTTGATGGATACAAATTTGGTGACCAAATAAAAAAACATGCAGGCAATTCTTCCGTATTAATATTGTTTACTGACACATATTCGTCACGTGAGTGGTGCCGCATTGAAGCTTTGACAGCCAAGGAAAACAAGGTTCCAATAGTTGCTGTGTTTATGATGAAGAATATCATTGGCAGAGTGTTCCCATATATAGGTAATGTTCCGAGTGTGTTGTTCGATGGTGATTGGCGTAAAGTTATCAATCTTCTTCTTCGTACAACTCTCGACCAAACTGTCGAAAAAGCCTTACTTGAGCCTGAGGCAAACGAAACCACTTCTTTTATCCCATATCCGCCAGAGGCTTTTAATATGTCGATGCTTGAAGCGAAAACACAGAAAATCTTATATCCAGAACCACCGTTAGGCAATGAGGAGCTTGAAGTCTTGAAAAAGATAGCTAACAACATGGGTAGAAACATCAAATTCTGTACACCGATGTCTTATTTTACAGAGGATCTCAATCTTCAGGAAAAACAAATAGGTGTTTCTATCGCTGAGAGTGCTGATATATCCAAATTTGGAATTGGCGAGGAAATGTTCAAGAATCTTATCATTGAGCTAACCCGTCATATCCTAAAAGCTAATGGTCGTATGATATACGGAGGTGACCTGCGCAAAAAAGGATACACGGAATTATTTAAGGAAATAGCGAAACAATATGGGCAAAAAGAAAAAACAGAAGCCGATGTGCAATATATTAAGAATTACCTTTCGTGGCCACTATATAACGACCTTAAACAAGAACAAAGAGCAGACTATTTGGCCTCAAGGATTGAACTGATAGAAGTTAAACCAGGCAGTGCTGTTGAAGCCGAAGAAGGAAGTATTTATGTACCTAATTGTTCTGAGGATACGATGCTAAAATGGGCAACTTCCCTTCAAAGGATGCGCGAAGAATCGATAGGTGAATCATTTGCTCGAATCATTGCGGGAGGAAAGATGCAAGGCTCTTCTGGGTTTATGCAAGGTATTGCAGAGGAATTTATGATAGCCTATAAGGCGAAGAAACCGATATTCATCATTGGTGGCTTTGGTGGTTGCGCTCATCTGATTTCTGATATTCTTGAAGGTAAAATCAGTTCAAAAATACTCAAAGACACTGCTTCACAAAATGCAGGCTATAAAGCCTTTTATGAAAGGTATACTAATGATGGTAATGTGATAGATTTCGATTTCTTTGATAGTATTAATATCGAAAGATTAAACAATGGACTCGATAAGGATGAGAATATACAACTATTTCATTCTGTTGATATAATTGAGATTGTCTCACTGGTGCTTAAAGGTCTGAAAACAATATTAAAGTAATATGCCTGATATTCACAATGTTTTTATCAGCCACTATAGTGGTGATGTACATCGACTGCGAGATTTGAAGGATCGCCTTGCCGCAAGAAGTTGCCTTGTACGCAACAGCTCGGCAGAGGAAGATAGAAATGTTGGTTTAGTGCATAGAGGACGGAGAATCAGCGATGCAGTTATAGCCCGATATCTACGAATGAGAATCAAATGGGCAAAAACGTTGATTGTTATTATTGGCGAACATACTCATGAGCGGCCTTGGGTGAATTATGAAATATACAAAGCCCATTTGCAAGGCAAGCAGATTATTGGCATCTACGATTGGGGTTGTTCTAACAATGTGGAGTTGCCGGAGGCTTTCAAGCGTTACGGAGGTTCTCCTATTGGCTGGAACTCTCTTGATAAATTGGCTGATATGCTGAATGGGGACGTCCCTATTCCTGAAGCACCCGATAGTACGCCTTCAGGACCCATTAACAACATGATTCACATAGTTTGCAAAAAGTAGTATGAATTGTTTCAGATATAAAGTTGAACATGATTGGGGATTTGCTCCAAATCCGTTTCATGGAACCTTAACGCTGGCCACATGTAAGGCTGATATTCGTGGATGCCGCAAGTTGAATGTTGGGGATTGGGTAGTAGGATTGGGTAGTGTATCGATGAATAATCTTGGGAAGTTGATTTATGCAATGAAAGTGGAGGAGATACTCACCTTTGATCAATATTATAATGATCCACGATTCCAGTGCAAGAAACCTGTAAAGACAGGTACTATTGTTCAGATGTATGGAGACAATGTGTATCATACAGATAATTCTGAGAACCCAGAGAGACATTTCATACAGGACGCGTGCGCCCATAGCCATAAAGATTGGAGCTTCTATCAAGACCATTATGACAGAGATACCAAAAGCGATAAGGTGCTGTTATCAAAAACTTTCTACTATTTTGGGAACAATTGCATTGACATTCCAGATGAGCTTTCATATATCAAACTCAATCCGAATGATATGAGAGGCAATAACTGCTATAGGGATTTAGAGGGTGAGGATGCCAAAATTAATGCTTTTGCCGAATGGCTTGCCAGTTCTTATCAAGTGGGTATTCATGGAGACCCCTGCAACTGGAAAGAGTTCAACCTTCCCAAACTGGATATTTATGAGGACGAAAAAGAATAACAGTGTCGTCCCTAACGACGACGTTCTGAAATACTACTTCTACTTCATTCAGGAACGGATGAACATTTTTTGGCGAAAGTGTGAGGACTGCGGCACACTTACTGATGACCCTATCTTGCGCGAGTATAAGTTCACCAACGTTTATCGCGCTTGCGACCGTGTGAGCCAATATCTGATCAAGAATGTCATCTATAAAGACCTTGACAGATATTCACCAGAGGATGTATTGCTTCGCATCTTGGTCTTCAAAGTGTTCAACCGCATTGAAACCTGGGAGTATCTGAGTCATATCACTGACATAACCGTTGACTCCTTTAACGTTGAGAAACTCAGCAAAGCCTTGACCCGTCGGCAGGCTAACAGCCCTATCTTCTCCAATGCCTATATGATGACTGGTTGCTATTCGGGATATGAGGGCATCCATACCAAGCATCAGGTGTGGCTCCAGATAATTGAAGACGAGTTTATCAAAGGCCGAGGCTTGCAAAAGGTGTTGGATGCCATGTCGATGGAGGAGGTGTATAACCAGCTTAGAAACTATCCGTTGATTGGCGATTTCCTGGCCTATCAATACACCATCGACTTCAACTACTCGCCTTACCTCAATTTCGACGAGGATTCCTTTGTGAAGGCTGGCGTGGGTGCCGTGAGGGGTATCAAGAAATGCTTCCTGTCATACGGCAACGACTACGAGGATGCCATTTATTATATACATGACCACTTCGAGGAATTGCAGAACCGGTATGGTTACAGCGACTTCCGTCCGCTGCCGGGCCGCAAACCAAAGCTTATTGACCTGCAGAACTGCTTCTGCGAGACCGACAAATACCTGCGGGCAAAGATGCCGAAGATGGTGGTAGGCAACACTCGTATCAAGCAGCACTACTATGCTAATGGGCATGGCTTTGAATACACATTTCCTCCCAAGTGGAATATAGAATTAGGAATTAATTATCCAGATCATAACAATTATAGTTTTCTTAATAACCAATGAGATTAAAAGAAATAACTATTGAAATTACCCAACAGTGTCCCAACTGTTGTGTGCATTGCTCTTCAATGTCTTCTACCACAAAGCCATCTTTTCTTCCTGTTGAAATAATAGAAAGAGTTATTGACGATGCTGTTGAATTGGGATGTCAGACCGTTAGTCTGTCTGGTGGTGAGCCTTTTATGTATCATGATTTGCTGCGGTTGGTCAATATTATTAAGGAGAGAAATCTTTATATTCAAATCTATACAAGTGGCATCTGTATGGTAGGAAACGAACCGGTTAGTATACCGTTGGTTGTCCTTAAGGAATTACACGGGAAAGTTGATAAATACATAGTCAATTGTGAGGCATCCGACGAGGTAACATACAATCGGTTAATGGGAACTTCGTTTCATGGTTTTGAAAAAATGCAAGAGTTTGTCCGCAACGTCGTGGCGATGGGTGAAACTGTTGAGGCGCATTTTGTACCGATGAAGCTCAATTATAAGCAAATACCTGAAGTGGTGGATTTGTGTGCAAAGTTGGGAGTCTCAAGGATTAGCTTTCTGCGACTTGTGAAGCAAGGCCGGTGCATGGCAAATTCTGATCAGATTATTATGGGTGATAGTGAGCAACAACAGGTTTATAGTTTGATAAACGAGTGTAGAAACCAGAAGAAAATAGAAGTTCGTACAGGCATACCTCTACAAAAATGTGTCAATCGAATCAATTGTCTAACAGGCTCAGTAAAAATGGTTGTGCGATATGATGGCAATGTTTACCCATGTGAGGCTTTCAAGAACGATCAACCTGACCATATCGCACATGCGTCAGCGGATAATGTCAAAAACTTTCGGCTTGCAGATATTTACCGAGAATCCCAGTATTTAAATGAAGTTAGAAAGTGGCTTGAATCATTTCAGGAAATTGACACCTGCGAGACATGCTTAGCACAATACCTTTCAACCAAAAAGTACTAGTATATGACAAGCACTGACAAAAGAATTATTGAATCTATTGTTGGAACTTTTGACTTTTTCAACGAATTTGTGGAAAAAAATGTCAAATGTCCCACAGACTTGAACCATCCCCTCGACAAAGATATACAAGGAGCTGTAGCTGGGTTGAAAGGACTGGAGGACGAAGAATATGCTATTTTCAAAAGAGTTGAAGAAGTGAAGGGTTTATGGAAGAAACTTGTGGAAAAATCAATTATTTGCCTCCGTTATTTCGATCAGCGAGAACCTTTTTTGGATAATCCAAAAAAAAGACCTCAAGCCTATGGTATAGAGAAATTGGACAAGTATTTTGATAGTTACTCGGCTTTTGAAGACATGTTGTATGGAGGTAGTAAGTACTATCGCGACCATGTAGTTCATGTCTTTCGGGTGTGGCTGCTGGGTATAGAATTGCTTCTTAAAGACGAGTGTAACTATCTGAAAGCAATAAAGGTGTCTGGTCGTACGACGGAAAATGTATTGGAGAAATTGTCAATATGGACATTGATAGCTTTAACACACGATCTGGGCTATCCGCTTGAGAAAGCATTGGAGATTATTGACAAAACCAAAGATATGATGAAATCCTTCATTGTTGACCCTGTAGTTTCAATGGATTTGTCCTTTACGGGTGTTCAAGATTCCATGAATGACTATGTGTTGCGGTTTGTGAGTTCAAAGATGGTTAAAGTTTTGGAATCAGCCAAAACAATAGAAGAGATTGGAACTGATGGGAAAAAAGACCATGTTGCCAGACTTCAACCTAAATATTACTTCAAATTCCAAAAATCTCTCGAACATAGTGAGCATGGAGTGATAAGTGCCCTTATTGTCTACAAACTGTTGATTTATTTTCTGGAATCAGATTATAGTGTCAACGAAGATTACTATTTTAACGATGAGGATTGTCGTCAGTTTTACATCAGAAGAGAGATACTCAGAGCGATAGCTTCTCATACTTGTCACGATATTTATCAGCAAGATGCATATAATTTTTCGTTTCTATTGATATTGTGTGACGATGCACAGGAATGGGGAAGGAAATATTTATCTGAATTATATGTTGATAAAGGTGAGAAATATGAATATAGGGGAATTGAGTTCGATACTGACAAGGTAACAGTTGATGGGAAGGATAAAGACATTCTTGTTTGTTCTTTTTCCGACGAATATGAATTGGATTCAGTATCTGCTATTGAAAATGTACTAGACAGGTTTAGAGAACAAAGTAAAAACTATAAGGATATATTTAGAGATGGTCAAGATACAAAAAATCGCAATTTTAAATTCGTCCGCAATTTGAAGATAGATGTGAAGAAATCAACATCAAAAGAGTATACGGTAACATTAACGGTTTCTGTGGACGAACAGACCTGTATCACGGCTCAAAAAGATGGTGGTGGAACGATTGGCTCTACAGAAGAGTTTTACAAGGCTTTTGTGAAGATTTTCAACGGCACAGAACAGTGTAATGGTGGTAAAGTGTTACAATTTAAATTGTAAAAACCACATGGATCAATTCATCTGGCGTTATTAAGCCCGAAATCATTTTCTTCAAAAAAAGATATAAAGAAAGAGTATTGATTTAACCTCTATCAATTATCAACTGCCAACTATCAATTATCAACTGAATATTACAGCGTCCTCCCGGCCTTACGCGCAGCCGGAGCCGCAAGGGGCAGGAGGGTATCCACACTGCTTGACTGCCCAAAGAAAACAATTAAAACAATGAATATACTAGTAACAGGTTCTGCCGGATTTATTGGATCCAATCTGGTGAAACGTCTTTTTAAAGAAATGCAGGACGGACTGATAGTAGGTATTGACAACCTCAACAATTACTATGATGTCTCCCTGAAGGAATACAGGCTCAAGGAACTAGAAAACCTCTATGTACAAACTGTAAACTGTAAACAGTCAACGGTAAACTACCAGTTCGTGAAGGGCAGTATAGCCAACCGAGACCTCATCAACAAACTCTTTGCAGAGTATAAGTTTGACATTGTGGTCAACCTCGCCGCCCAAGCCGGCGTTCGCTACAGCATCGAGAACCCCGATGTCTATATCGAGAGCAACATTATAGGCTTCTACAATATCTTGGAGGCCTGCCGTCACTATCCTGTGAAACATCTGGTCTATGCATCCAGCTCAAGCGTCTATGGTGGAAACACCAAAGTGCCTTTCAGCACTGACGACAACGTGGACCATCCCGTGAGTCTCTATGCCGCCACCAAGAAGAGCAACGAGCTCATGGCGCATTGCTACAGCAAGCTCTACAACATCCCTTCCACGGGTCTCCGTTTCTTCACTGTCTATGGCCCTGCCGGCCGTCCCGATATGGCTTACTTTGGCTTCACCAACAAGCTGCTGCGTGGCGAAACCATCCAAATATACAACTACGGCAACTGCCGCAGGGACTTCACTTATGTGGATGACATTGTTGAGGGAGTTTACCGAGTGATGCAAAAAGCCCCTGAGAAGAAGAATGGTGAAGATGGACTGCCCATCCCGCCGTATGCCGTCTATAACATCGGTGGTGGCCAGCCAGAGAACCTGCTCGACTTTGTGAATATCCTGCAAGAGGAGCTGGTGCGGGCCAAGGTGCTGCCCGCTGACTACGACTTCGAATCCCACAAGCAGCTCGTTCCGATGCAACCTGGCGATGTGCCCACCACCTACGCTGATGCCTCTGCCCTCGAGCGCGACTTCGGATTCACTCCGAAGATCACACTTCGAGAAGGCCTCCGCAAGTTTGCTGATTGGTATAAAGAATATTACAAATAAACGGTTTTCCAGTCTTTACGCGCAGCCGGTGATCGCTTACGGGGCAGTAGGGTATTCCACACAACCTGACTGCCCAAAGGTTAATAATACTGCAAACGCTTAACACGATTTGCAAACAGATATACAGAAATAATACAAAAAAAGCATGTTATACACAGAATTACATTTTCCGAAGGACTCATTGTTCTTGGTTACAGGTGGAGCAGGTTTCATTGGCTCCAACCTTTGTGAAGCAATCTTGAAACTGGGGCATCGTGTGCGTTGCCTCGATGACCTCTCCACAGGCAAACAGGCGAATGTGGATATGTTTAAGGACAATCCTAACTATGAGTTCATCAAAGGTGATATTAAAGACCTTGACACTTGTATGAAGGCTTGTGAGGGTGTTGACTACGTGATGAATGAGGCTGCCTGGGGCAGTGTTCCTCGCTCAATTGAAATGCCTTTGTTCTACTGTGCCAATAATATTCAGGGCACGCTAAATATGATGGAAGCAGCCCGACAGAAAGGCGTGAAGACCTTTGTGTATGCATCCTCCAGCTCTGTGTATGGCGATGAAGCACACTTACCTAAGAAGGAAGGCGTTGAGGGCAATCTTCTCAGTCCTTATGCGCTCAGTAAACGTTGCGATGAGGAGTGGGGCAAGCAGTATCACAAGCATTACGGACTGAAGAATATAGGTCTTCGTTACTTCAACGTCTTTGGACGTCGTCAAGATCCTCATGGGGCTTACGCAGCTGTGATTCCCAAGTTCATCAAGCAGCTCTTGAATGATGAGCGTCCCACCATCAATGGCGATGGAAAACAGAGTCGCGACTTTACTTACATTGAGAACGTCATTGAGGCTAATCTCAAAGCTTGTTTGGCTCCCGATGAGGCCAGTGGCGAAGCCTTCAATGTAGCATACGGTGGACGTGAGTATCTTATTGATATCTATTACGACTTAACTAAAGCCCTTGGCAAGAACATCGAACCCATCTTTGGTCCCGACCGTAAAGGAGATATCAAGCACTCAAATGCTGACATCAGCAAGGCAAAACGTCTGCTGGGCTATGACCCGCAATATGACTTCGCAAGAGGTTTAGCAGAGGCAATTGACTGGTATAAAGCAAACTTGTAATTGACGATAAATTTAATTAATAACTTAATACGATAAAACAATGAAAGACACTAAGATTTGTGTTATAGGCTTAGGCTATGTGGGTCTTCCTTTGGCCCGCCTGTTCTCCACCAAGTATCCTACTGTCGGTTTCGATATGAACCAGAAGCGTTGCGACGCTCTCATGGCTGGCCACGATGCTACTCTTGAGGTTGCTGATGAGCTATTGCAAGATGCCATCAAGAACCACGGCTTCATTTGCACCAGCGATATTGAAAAGATTAAGGATTGCAACTTCTATGTGGTTGCAGTTCCTACTCCTGTGGATAGCGACAACAATCCTGACCTGACTCCTCTTGTAGGTGCCAGCACCACCGTTGGTAAGGTCATCAGCAAGGGTGATGTCGTGGTTTATGAATCCACTGTTTATCCTGGTGTAACCGAGGACGAGTGCATCCCCGTTGTGGAGAAAGTCAGCGGACTGAAGATGAACGTTGACTTCTATGGTGGTTACAGTCCTGAGCGCATTAACCCAGGTGACAAGCAGCACACCGTTGAGCATATCAAGAAAGTTACCTCTGGCTCTACCCCTGAGATTGGCAAGTACATTAATGATGTTTATTCCAGTGTCATCACTGCAGGAACACACCTTGCTCCCACCATCAAGGTTGCTGAAGCTGCCAAGGTCATTGAGAACTCCCAGCGCGACATCAACATCGCTTTCGTCAATGAGCTTTCGAAGATTTTCAACAAGATGGGTATTGATACCCTCGATGTTTTGGAAGCTGCTGGTACCAAGTGGAACTTCCTTCCTTTCCGTCCCGGTCTGGTAGGCGGTCACTGCATTGGTGTTGACCCTTACTATCTTGCTCAGTGCGCCCAGCGTCACGGGTATAATCCTGAAATCATCCTTGCTGGTCGTCGCATGAACGACGGTATGGGTGAGTACGTGGCTACTGAGACCATCAAGCTGATGCTCAAGAAAGGCATTCAGGTGCTCAACTCCGATATCATCATCCTTGGCTTCACCTTCAAGGAGAACTGCCCTGACGTGCGCAACACCAAAGTCATTGATATTTACAAGGCATTGAAGGAGTACAACCTCAACATCACGGTTTACGATCCGTGGGCAAATCCTGCCATCGTGGAGCACGAGTATGGTATTAAGGTTGTGACTGAACTGCCTACTCAGAAGTTTGATGCTGCCATTGCTGCGGTCGCGCACAAGAAGTTCGAAGGCCTGGATGTTACCAGCTTCCTGAAAGAGAAACACGTCATCTTCGATGTTAAGTGTACCCTTGACCGCAGTATTGTTGATGGAAGGCTATAGTGTTTTCTGATACGATAAAGCATCAGTATTAATTGATAGTATTTATAGTCTTTCATGAATAAATTGCTTACATACCTTAGGCATCCCAAGAATATCGGTTATGCCTTTCTGTTTCATTCTCATAGTTTTCTTCCAGACAAATTATGTGTACGTCTACAATATCGCTTGTACTTAGGGAGAAGGTTAAACTTGAGGCACCCCAAAAGATATACAGAGAAATTGCAATGGTTGAAACTCTACTATCATAATCCTATTATTCCGTCATTGATAGATAAGATTACGGTCAAGGATTATGTTTCGAAACTAATAGGAAAGGAGCATATTATTAAAACCTATGGTACATGGAGTAAGTTTGATGAGATAGATTTCAATACACTACCTGATAAATTTGTCCTTAAAACCAACCATACTGGTGGTGGAGAAGGAATAATATTATGTAAGGATAAATCTAAACTTGACAAGGAAAAAGCCAAGGAGATTATTACTAGGTGTCTTGGTATCAATATGTACAATTCATCAAGAGAGTGGGCTTATAAAAACATTAAGCCGCAAATTATTGCAGAACAGCTCTTGGAAACTAATGACGGGAGTGACCTCCAGGACTATAAGTTCTATTGCTTTGATGGAGTGCCTAAAGTCTTACTCATTGCAAGCAATCGTTTTTCAACTCATAATTATAACTATTTGGACATGGATTTTTCTCCGCTCCCTATAGTGTCGGTTTGTGGGAAACCTGTTGATTCGTCACTTATTAAGATGCCTGCCACTTTTGAAGAAATGAAGCGGATAGCAGCTTCATTATCGAAAGAATTCCCTCATGTCAGGGTTGATTTGTATGAAGTTGATAATGTTGTTTATTTTGGAGAACTCACTTTCTTTGATTCAAGTGGTTTTGACAATTTGTCTTCTGATGCTGTAGATTTGGAATGGGGTAAGTGGATTACTTTGCCCGAAAAGATGTAGTACGTATATAAAAAAGAGTCAAATTCTTTTCTATTCTCATGAGTTTCGCAAACATTATTGTCATATTAATATATATCCTGTTGATAATAGCAAATTACAATGCTTATAAGCAAGGTAAGGATTCTTATGCGTTGTCTGTTTTAACAGGGATAGTGGCAACTTTACTCCTTTTCTCAAGTAATGTGGCCTCCTTTGACTGGAGTGAGACAGAGTTAGACCTTTCGGGGTATAGGACAATATACGAGCAGTATGATGTTTTGGAACACCCTGATTTCAATATGTATTTCATTTTCTATGGTATTATGTATTTATGCCAAAACATGGGAATGTCATTTTTTACATGGTGGGCAGTCATGAGTATCATAGGAATGTCTGTAATAGCTATAGCATGTAGGGTACATAAGTTTAACTATAACCTGTTCCTTGCCTCGTTTATGGCTTATTACGAGTTTGCTTATTACTCGGGGTTTAAGTTCTTTTATGGCTTTTGTTTCTTCTTATTAGCGTATGGCTTTTTATTAAGAGATGAGAAGTTTGCAAAACTAAAGTATATTTTATTCTTGTTGATTGCGTGCGGGTTCCACTCAATGTATTATTACTTTTTCCTGTTTTTAATAAGACCAAAGAAGAATCCCAAATACTTTGTTGGCGCTATTGCAATTGCATCTGTCATTTTTACAATCTTGATAAGATTGAGCGGATCGGCAATGTCCTTTTTGGCTCCTTTTTTCAATATGCTTGATAATGAACATATCAACAAATATACAGTGCTTAATGTGAACCTTGGTTTCTACCTTCCGATTTTTTTGCAGGTCGTTATGATTTACATCGCAGTCAAGATACGACGGTATCGAGATTTCGTTGGACTCCCAAAACAAGCGACAGATGCATTGTACTATACTTCTATTCTGAGTCTCGTGTTTTGCCCGTTCTATGCTTTGGCATTGACATTTTCGAGACTTCAATCAGCTTTCTCTTTGGTGTTGATTACCGCAAATAGTATTCACGTTACTAGTCGTGCAGGGCGAACTCTAAACACTAATATGTCAATACTAATGGTAGCTGCCTTTTGGTTGAATATTATAGTGTCTGGCTTACAAGGGTTCATTGGACATTCAGTCATTCCGTTTTTTGATATATTCTAAAACAAGAGATGATACAAGATAGGAATAAACTTCTAAAGATAAATTCGACAGCTGCTTTGGTATATCAAGTAGTTGCCTTGGTTTGTGGATTCATTTTGCCAAAACTGATTATTAGCAATTTTGGCTCATCAGTCAATGGACTCCTATCATCCATAACGCACTTTTTAGGCTTTATCGCCTTGTGCGACATGGGTATGGGAGCCGTTGTGCCAGCAAGTCTCTACAAACCCCTTGCCAGTAAGGATAATGATGAAATCAGTAGAATTGTAGTTTCGTCAGAGAGGTTTTATCGAACGATTGCAAAGATTCTGCTGCTATATATCGTAATCCTTACAATAGTATATCCAAACATTGTTGAAGGTTTTACGACGCTATATAAGGTCTCGCTCATAGTTATTATTGCATCAGCGACTTTTGCTCAATACTATTTTGGTATTACTAACTCACTGCTTATAACAGCTGACCAGCGTCAGTACTTTATTTATATTGTTAATGGTGCAACTCTGATTCTTAATCTTATTGCATCCTACATATTGATTAAACTTGGTTGTACCATACATGTAGTCAAATTATTGTCTGCTGCTATATTTATCTTTAGGCCTATTTGTTTTACATATTTTGTAAAGAATCATTATGCATTAAACAAAAAAATTGAGTTAATAGGAGAACCGATAAAACAAAAGTGGAATGGAATAGCACAACATCTGGCATACACTGTGCAGGAAAAAACGAGCTTTATTGTTTTGTCTGTTCTCTCAACGCTTGAAAATGTTAGTGTATTCAGCATCTATTTTCTCATCCTGGAAGGGATAAGAGGAATCGTTTATACTGTATCTTCGAGTTTAACCTCTTATATGGGTAATTTAATAGCCTCTGATGAGCAAAGGGTATTACATTCGAAGTTCCTTGAAATGGAGTGGTTCATTCATACGGTTGCGGTTGTGGTTTTTTCATGCGCTGCCGTGTTGATTGTACCTTTTGTTTCGGTATATACCTTTGGCATTCATGACGCTGACTACCTTGTTCCTTATTTCCCCTATATTATTTGTGCAGCCATTTGCTGCCGGTGTTTACAACTGCCTTATAACATTGTAGTGCAAGCTGCTGGGCATTTCAAAGAAACTCAAAATAGTGCAATAATTGAGCCTATTATCAATATAATTACTTCGATTATCCTTGTTACAAAGTTTAACCTTACAGGTGTCGCCTTAGGTATGTTGATATCCATTCTGTACAGATTTGGCTATCTCTCTCTCTATCTGACAAAGCATATCGTCCAATCCTCAAAAATAGAACTTTTGAAAAGAATTCTTGTGGATCTCATTCTGGTCGGGGCTATCGTATTTCCTTGTTCTTTCTTTTCTATGCAGGAAATAGGTTATTTGTCATGGGTTATTATGTCAATTAAAGTTGTGGCGGTAGCTGCTATTGTGATGGTTCTCGTAAATATGGTGTTCTACAGAGGATATCTAAATAAATTATTTTTGAATGTAGTACATTTCAAACGCTCATAATACGTATAATAATGAGTACAAAAGATTCTATAAACCCACCAAAGAAATTTCTGTTCCTTGAAAATAGTTACATGTCCAAATATACTTTAGGAGACGTGGAACGATTAGACAATGTACGCATCTTCCATTGGAAAAGCGTGTCGCATAACAAATTGGTTAATCTATTATTTAATCTTCATCATAGTGGGAAAATTGCCAATTATGTTAAGCTACCTTTCAAGACCGTTTGGCATAAGTATCTATTTGGGGATTTGTTACAAACATTTACACCTGAATATATTATCTTTACATCCTCTTGGTATTCTGATGATTTGATACGCTACTTTAGGAGCCATCACAAGAATTGCAAACTTATCCTGCGTTTCAGTGATAAAGTATCAAACTCATACGGAGAGAAGAGTTCTGAGAAAATTAAAGTAGCAAAGAACAAATTTGACGGAATAATAGTTTATAACCACGAAGATGCACTGGAATTTGATTGTGTTTATCACAGCGTGGGTTATTCAAAAGTGGACAGTGCTTCATTGAAACCCTGCAAGCATTACGATGTGGTTTTCATAGGTGCCGCAAAAGGACGTATGGCTAAGATAAGAGAAGCATATATGAAGTTCAAGAATGCGGGGCTGTCTTGTTTCTTCTATGTAATACTGGCACCAAAATCCGAGATACAGGATGATGGTATTATTTATTCAGACAAGGTTATGCCTTTTTTGGAATATTTATCGTATGAGGTGAATGCCAAATGTCTTTTTGAGTTGGTACAGGAAGGAACTACGGGTAGGACCTATCGTCTTATGGAGTCTGTAATATATAACAAACTGTTGATAACCAATTGTACTGAGATTAAAGAAACACCCTACTATAACCAAGAATATGTACAACTGTTCAATGACGTGTCTGATATTGATCCAGTATTTGTAAACAAGCGAAGAGGCGTTATTGATTTCAAATATAAAGGTGACTTTTCTCCTAAAAGTTTCATGAATTTTATCGAGAATACCTGGAGATAATCTTATAATCAGAAAAGTATGGCTTACATATCATATATTGTTCCGGTTTATAATTTAAGCGAAAAGGAATTGTCCAAGTGTATAGAGTCAATTATTAATCAAACTTACACTGACAACGAGATAATAATTGTAGATGACGGATCGTCGAATGGGATTGAGTCTTTTTGTGATGAACTATCTCAGAAATACAGTATCAAGGTGATTCATCAAAAGAATCAAGGACTTGCTTCTGCTCGTAATACAGGAATCAATGCTGCCAAGGGAGAATGGGTGGTACATGTTGATGGTGACGATTGGGTTGATATTCATTTATCCGAGTGTCTGGTGGAACAATGCCAGAAAAACGAACCAGATATTGTAGTATGGGGGTACATTATCTCTACTGGAGAGAGAAAGCAAGAGCTGCTCCTGAAGAATAAAACGGCATTTAATGTCAATTATGAATCAATAAGGGAAGATGCATTATGTTCAATTATGGGGAGTGGGACTCAGTTTTCATCCATCTGCTTGAATACTTCTTGGGCGAAAGCTTATAGGCGAGATTTTATTATACAAAATAACCTTCATTACGATGTGTGCCTCAGAAGAGCTCAAGACGTTGCATATAATCTTTATGCATTTGAAGCCGCAAAATCTATCATGTATATTGATAGAGCATTGAGTGTATATAGAAATGATAATGAATCGTTGTCGAGAGGCTATAATCCGAAGAATATTGAGTATATAACAGCAACGGCTAATGCAGTGAAACATTTTGTGGATAGCCGTTCGACGTCATCTAAAATTGATAAAGCATATAGTCTGTTTATGCAAAGATGTTTTAGAATGATAAATGAACAGACAATACTGAATAAAAAAAATAAACAGAGTTTTGCCGAGAAGAGGAAAATCTTCAAAACAATCATTAATCAAGAGCCTTTTCGTTCAGCATATCAAAGTGGAATCAAAAGAGCTGGATTGTTATGGGGAATCTCCGACTTCTTATATGGACATCAGCATTTTTGGGGAGTTTTATGGTACACTCGTTTATTAACATATTTATACAGAATCAAGCATTCTCAAAAGTAATTATCCAGTAATTATAATTAACAATATATTGTATAACAGATGCGTTATATCCTAAATGCAATTATTGCAAAAAAATCAGGAGCAGGAGGTTTCCAAATTGCCTACAACTTTGCCCGTGCGGCTCTTCAAGACGTAAAAACAGATTGGCATTTGATTGTCTCTCAGGATTTAGGAGAGAGTCTTAGGGAAGAATTCGAACCAAGGCTGTTTAACGAGAAAGTTCATGTTTTCCCTACACAACCGAGCTGGCGAAATTACTTTACTGTTAGAAGGCAATTGAAATCATTGATACGCAATTATGCCCCAGATGTTGTTTATAGTATTTTAGCACCATCGTATTTCACTTTTAACTGTACTGAAGTAATGCGCTGCTGTAACGCATGGGATATTATACCCAAATCTCATGTTGCATTTAGTGTTATCAGTAAGAAATACGCAAGAAGAATGAGAATAAAGACTCGGTTTGTCATTCTTTTTATGAGAAAAACCAAGTTTTTTATGACTCAGACAGAGGAAGCTAAAAAAGGTATCTGTAGAGTTGCAAAAACGGATGCTGAAAATGTCTGTGTGGTGCATAACGTTTTAAACAAAACATTTGCAACTGCTCCGAAAGACAAAATTAACCATCGTGGTTTTAATATTGCAGTGGTAGGTGCTCCGGCTTCTCACAAAAATATTCAGATAATACCTGAAGTAGCGCGAATATTAAAAGAAAAATACCAATGTGAAGATGTTTGCTTTATTACGACTTTCAAAAGTGAAACCATTGGTGTAAAGACAATGATTGGGAAATTTAGGTTGTATGGAATAGAAAAAATGTGGAATAACGTTGGTAGTAAATCTCAAAAAGAGCTCATTGATGTCTATAGGATTTGTGATATAGGTTTTTTCCCTTCTTTACTTGAGACTTTCTCGGCTACACTTCTTGAATATATGTGTTTTGGGTTACCTACTGTAATCTCAGACATGCAGTTTAATACTGAAGTAATGGGTGACGCCGCTTTGAGATTCTCACCTTTAGATGCTGAGGATGCCGCTTTTCAGATTTATAAAATTTATAAAGATAAAAGTTTGCAGACTGAACTCAGACAAAAAGGATATAAGCAATTGGAACAATATGAAAACTATGAAAAGTATTACAATGATACGTTAAAATTCCTTACTGAGGTGGCTAATAAAGATTGCAAAAAGTAGTTTTCCTTTAAATCGAAGAATACTTATAAATTATTTATTAATATGAAAGGAATAGTATTAGCTGGCGGTAGCGGTACCCGCCTTTATCCGATAACAAAGGGTGTGAGCAAGCAATTGCTCCCTATTTATGACAAGCCAATGGTCTATTATCCCATCAGTGCTTTGATGCTTGCGGGAATCAGAGATATTCTCATTATCTCTACGCCTTACGACCTTCCTGGCTTCAAACGCCTTTTAGGAGATGGCAGTGACTATGGTGTAAACTTCGAGTATGCTGAACAGCCCTCTCCCGACGGTCTTGCCCAGGCATTTATTATTGGCGAGAAGTTTATAGGCAATGACAGTGCTTGCTTAGTCCTTGGTGACAACATCTTTTATGGAAGTGGTTTTACAACACTTCTCAAAAATGCTGTTAAGGATGCAGAAGAGAATAAAAAGGCCACCGTTTTTGGCTATTGGGTATCAGATCCTGAGCGTTATGGAGTTGCAGAATTTGATAAACAGGGTAATTGCCTGAGTATTGAAGAGAAACCGAAAGAGCCAAAAAGCAACTACGCCGTGGTAGGATTGTACTTCTATCCGAACAAGGTGGTGAACGTTGCCAAGACCATCAAACCCTCTGCCCGCGGCGAACTTGAAATTACTACCGTTAACCAAGAGTTTCTGAAGGACGGAGAACTTAAAGTTCAGGTTTTTGGTCGCGGTTTCGCTTGGTTGGATACTGGTACTCACGATAGTCTCTCTGAAGCATCAACATTTGTTGAGGTCATAGAGAAGCGACAAGGCCTGAAAGTGGCCTGCCTCGAAGGCATTGCTTACCGTAACGGCTGGATTACCGAGGAAAAGATGCGCGAACTGGCAAAGCCAATGTTAAAGAACCAGTATGGACAATACTTGCTCAAAGTTATTGATGAAATGAAAGAAGAGATTACATCTATTTCTTTTACAAAATAATAAGAAATGCGAATAAAGTATATTGATGTTCTTAAGGCTTTTGCCATCATTGCAGTTGTGTTGTATCACACTGGATTAATGACTTATGGCTATCTCGGAGTTGATATGTTTCTGGTTATTGCTGGTTACTTGACAACTAAGAGTTTGTTTGCCAAAATGAATTCGCCCGAAAATCTATCGGTAGGGGGCGGGTTTTATTTAAAGTTTGAAATAAGTCGTCTAATAAGACTTCTCCCACCTCTTCTAATAGCTGGGTTGGTGTGTATGATTGCTGGTTTATGGTTGATGTTGCCAGATGACTATGAAAACCTGAGCGAGAGTGTGATTGCCACAAACCTTTTTGCTAATAATGTTTTATCTGCTATTACAACAAAAAACTATTGGGATGTTGTGAATGAGTATAAACCATGTACTATTCGGAGTATCTATGGTTTTGTGGGGGCTTGAGGTGTTTCTGATAAAGTGGTCAGTGTCTGTTAGTGATGCTTTTATTCTTCTTCCAGCCATTACCCTTATGGGTTTTGCTCTGTTGTTAAAAACAATTATCAGTATTCCGCCCAAAAGCTCTCGTTGGCTGAGAGATATGAGTATCTTGATTTATATCCTTCATTCCGTTTTTTCTTCTGTTAATACAGACTATTTCGGAATCAAAAATGGGGGAGGTATGTTCTTCATAACTCTCCTAGAATCAATAGTTACAGCTAGTATAATAATAGGCTTGTCAAACAGAGTGCCATTCTTAAAGAAATTGTATTAATCAATATTTTATTAAATGAGTTCGCCACGGAGGTTAGATGTAATAGATATTATTAAAGGAATAGCTATTATAATGATAGTTAATGTTCACTTGATAAGTGGACAATTCTTCCCAATTGGAAGAACTTACCATGTTATAGCCTTTTTCTTTACTGCAGGCCTTTTACATGGTATTACAGAAAAATGGAACCGCCAATCCCTGGCTTCTTTTGCCAAAAGTAGATTGAAGCAATTAGGTCATCCGTATGTACTATTGAGTTTATGCTACATATTGATGCACATGGTTATTAATATAGTGAGGAAGGACGCACTGGTAAACATTGTGGTTATAGGCTCTTTCTTTAAAACCATTACTCTTAGGGGTATAGGCACATTATGGTTTTTACCAGTTCTGTTTTTGGGAGAGATTATCTTTTATGGGGCAAAAAGAAGGAACATTCATAGTTTGTTAATTGTCCTTCTGGGTGTTTTGGCGGTTTTTATGTCATCATACATGAATAATAAGGATATTCTTGCTTTATTGGATAGTATCAAATTCACTACCCTTTCCTTAGGTGATCCAATAAAAGTTATTATCTCAAGTCTGATAGCCTCTGGTTTTGTAGCTTTTGGTCATTTGATCTATAAACCTATTTCTCAGATATTCCAGGAATCATATTTCAGATCTTTTAAGAAGTTGTTCATCCTAATTGCTGTTTGTGTAGCTAGTTTTGTGGTCGATTTTGTCCTTATTGGGTATTACTATGGAGACTTGCATAAAATAGATATTGTTAACCCTATCATTTACATATCTTGTTCATTGGCTGGACTTACTTTTGTAACCTCATTAGCATTGATAATAAAAAGGTTTTCGAGAATCATAACCAATTGGATGTGCTATTTGGGGAGGAATTCGCTAATCATAATGACGACACATACCGAGTACTACATTAATTCGATAGCGAATGTTATCATTGTTTCGATGATTTCAATGATGGGTTTGACCATGCCTTCCAGAGTAATAAGTGGGTTTGCTTTACTTTTGATTATGTTATTTGAAATCGGTATAATATATATTGTCAATCATTCTGTTTTAAAAAGAATATTTATTGCAAAGAAATAATAAGAATAAAAAAATATATATTGATTATTTTTCAAAAATAATAGATATGGAAGAAAAAGAACTTTTTTTTAAGAGAAATGCCCAGACCAGTGATAGTAAACATCGACTGAAATTCAACCTATGGCATTTTGTCAATCAATATTTCTTCAGGACATCTCCCAAAGTGTTTGGTAGGTGGAGATGCTTCTTGCTGAGGGCATTTGGTGCAAAAATTGGTAAAGGGTGTTACATATCCTCCAAAGCCACTATCTACAAGCCATGGCTTTTAGAAATGGGGAATTGTAGCTCTATAGATGATTTCTGCTATTTCGTGGGGCCAGTGACTATAGGGGATTATGTGAGTATTGGTAACAATGTTCATTTGGTAGCAGGAGGTCACGATGTATGGTCAAGAGGCTTTGAAGTTACAGATAAAAGAATCACTATCAATCATGGGGCTTTTATAGGTGCTGGTGCCTTTATTGGTATGGGTTGCGAAATAGGACAAATGGCTGTAATAGGTGCCCATTGTCAAATCACAGAAAATGTACCTGAGAATACGATTGTAGCCCTTGGTAAAACGAAGTATCTAAAGTGCAGGCGACTTACTACAGAAGAATACAGTAAGTATAGATATAATTATTAACTTTTTAAATTTCAACAAAATGGGAATCAAAGAATTTATCGAGAAATTTGCTGAGGCAAATGAAATTGAAGTTGTGGATCAGATTACCCCTGAGACTGAGTTTAGGACACTTGACGGCTGGTCTTCATTGTCAGTAATGATTACAATTGCCTTCTTTGACGAAGAGTGCGGCAAGGAAATTAGTGGCGCAGATATTAAAAATGCAACCACTATTCAGGATCTATTCAATTTAGCTACTGCATAATACAACAGAAGGGCTATTGTTTAGACCATCTCTGAGATTAGTAACTTTATTCACCTCTATGGGGTTCGGACGTGGTTGTGTAACCATGTCCGAGACCTATTAACTTAGTATTCATGTCATTCTTTGAAGTAAAAAATGTTTCGATAAAGGGAATTGCAGCTGCTGTTCCAAAACGTAAAGAGTTCAATAAAGACTTCCCTTTACTGTCCGAAGATCAACTTGACCAGTATATCAAGACTGTTGGTGTTGAAGAGCGTCGCTGTGCAATCCACGACGGTAGTTTATGCACCTCTGACTTATGCTACGAAGCCGCAAACAAACTAATTGATGATTTAGGCTGGAATCGTGAAGACATTGGACTTTTAGTTTTTGTGTCTCATACACAAGATTACAAACTGCCCTCAACTGCTTGTATACTCCAGAACCGGCTTGGACTGAGTAAGGAAACTATGGCTTTTGACGTGCCTCTGGGTTGCTCGGGCTTTGTATATGGTTTAGGCATTGCTGGAAGCTTGCTTGCTCAGGGGAATATTAAAAAAGCTCTACTATTAGTTGGTAACACCCAATCTGTATATGCCAGCCCAGAGGATAAATCAACGGCGTTGCTATTTGGTGATGCTGGCTCAGCCATTGCCTTGGAGTTTGACCAAACACAGGAAGAGAGTATCAAAATGCATTACCAAACGGATGGTTCTGGCTATGAGAATCTCATTGTTCTCGATGGTGGATGCCGTCATCCCTTTAATGAACATTCATCTGATATGGAAAAATTCGAAGAAGGCATTCGTCGTTCAAGACTACATGAAAAGATGGATGGAGGAGCCGTATTTACATTCGCCTTCTTCAATGTACCTAAGTCATTGAAGGCCTTAATGAATCAATATGGAATTGAGGCTGAGAAGGTCGATTATTTACTTCTTCATCAGGCCAATAAATTCATGTGTGACGGTATTCGCAAAAAACTGAAATTCCCAGAAGATAAAGTGCCTTACAATATTGAACGTTTTGGGAATACATCAGGAACGAGCATTCCATTATTGATGGTGACAGAGTTAAAAGAACAATTAGAAGCAAAGAAACTGAATCATTTGGCTTGCGGGTTTGGCGTCGGCTTGTCATTGGGTAGTGTATGTTTCAGTACCGACCATATTGTAGTGCCAAATTTGATTGAAGTATCACAGAATGACAACTAGATAATAATGAACAATCCATTTTCATTAGAAGGTAAGAGCATATTGGTGACAGGTGCCTCTTCGGGCATCGGTCGCCAGTGTGCCATTGATTGCTCCAGAATGGGAGCAAAAGTAGTAGCCGTAGCCAGAAATCAAGAACGGCTTGACGAGACGCTCTCCCAGATGGATGGTGATGGTCATCGCAGCTACTCCTACGACCTCAGTAATACAGAGGGAATAGAAGAACTGGTCACTACGATTGTGGCAGAGATCGGCAAACTGGACGGGATGGTCTATGCAGCAGGTATCGAAAAGACCTTGCCATTCAAAATGCTCAAACCTACAGACTATGAAGAGGTGTTCAAAGTAAACACCTTAAGCGCTTTGGAGATGACTCGAAACGTTTGTAACATCAAGAATTTTAACAAGACGCGGGGGAGGCTGTCCGAAAACTCTAACGCAGATTGACTTGATTTAAACTGTCGGTT